>ERZ1023302.112-NODE-112-length-12095-cov-4.821179_pt1 | contig 12095 bp, 12 predicted proteins | sample MGYA00380473_ERZ1023302 | MGnify/ENA primary metagenome ERZ1023302 (study PRJEB33173, sample SAMEA4830380) | metagenome | study: EMG produced TPA metagenomics assembly of the PRJEB25223 data set... | reverse complement strand
TCTTTGATATATCCAAGGTACTGCTCAGTAATGGGCAAAATGGCAGTTTCGGTGATGTCGAAGTTATTTTTCTTGACCAAATACAACAAAAAATCCAGTGGCCCTTCAAACTGCTCAAGCCAAATGGCAAAGGCTTGTGGCGGAATGTATAAATCTTCAGGCAATGATTGGACAACAGTTTGATAAAGTCGAATGGATAGATTGGTCATGGGTGGTTTGGACCATTGATGAGCCACAATTAATTTTTTAACTTCTAATTTTTTAATTTTTTAACTTCGCCAACGGTTTAATGCCAATCGCTCGGCGTGTTTTATCCAGTTGTTTTCGGCTATGGCGACGTGCTTTTTCTGCCCCCATTTGTAAGATGTCTTCTAATTCTTTAGGGTTTGCCATTAAATGATGGTAACGCTCACGAAATGGGGCAATCTCATCATTGATTTTGTTAAATAAAATCTCTTTGGCTTCACCCCACCCAATGCCTTGCTCAAAATGATGGCGTAATTGGGCAATCTCATCTGCCGTGGCAAACGCCTTATAAATCTCAAAAATCGTGCTGTCGTTGGGGTCTTTGGGTTCTTCGGGCAGTTGTGAGTTGGTAACAATTCGCATCACTGCTTTTTTTAGGGCTTTTTCGCCATCTGTGTGTGGATTGTCGCCAAATAGTGGAATGGTGTTGCCATAGCTTTTGCTCATTTTGCGGCCGTCTAAGCCTGTTAATAATGGCATATTTTCATCCACCACAGCGGTGGGCAAGGTAAACAACTCGTTGTATTTAAAGTTAAATGTGCCAGCGATATCACGAGCCATTTCAATGTGTTGTACTTGGTCTTTACCAACAGGAATGTGGGTGGCGTTGAACATCAATATGTCTGCTGCCATCAACACAGGATAACCAAACAAGCCCATGGTGATGCCATGGTCAGGGTCAACATCAGATTTATCAGCATTGGCATCGACAGTGGCTTTGTAAGCATGGGCTCGATTCATTAGCCCCTTAGCACAACTGCAGTTGAGTATCCACGCAAGCTCAGGAATTTCTGGTATGTCAGATTGGCGATAAAACGTTACTTGCTCAGGGTCAAGTCCACACGCCAACCATGTGGCAGCAATGGCTTTGGTAGAAGCGTGAATTTGTTCAGGGTCATGGCATTTGATGATGCCATGATAATCTGCCAAAAAGAAAAAGGCATCATCGTGATTTTGTACTGAACGAATGGCAGGGCGAATGGCTCCCACATAGTTGCCCAAATGGGGAATGCCTGTGGTGGTGATGCCAGTGAGAATGCGTTTGCTTGCAGTGGTCATACTATGTCTCGTCTCTTAATGTTCCAATATGTCAGTATTTCAGTGTGTTTCTATTGTCTATTGATGGATAAATGTGTCTATTGATGGATAAATGCAACACCATCATCGACGGTCAGTCATTAATAGCCAATTATTGATAGCCAGTTATTGATAATAATCCGTGCCATCAGGTTGGGTTTTATAGCGTTTATGAAACCACATCCATTGCGTGGGGTCAATGCAAATCAAGCTTGCAAAAATGTCATTGATTCGCTGAGCATCTTGGGCTTCATCATCACTTGGATAATCATCTAAAGCAGGGGTAACGCTGATGTGATAATGCGGACGCTTGCCACGAGGCAGATTATCTGGTGTTTGTCGATAAAAATGCAGTACCATGACGGCAGGAGGGGTGGTTTTATTCCCCATCTTGGCTAAGCGACGTTGTGCTGTCAATGTGGCGGCAGGCACACCAAAAAAGTCTGCCATAACCCCTTGTTTTAGCCCATAATCTTGGTCAGGAGTGTACCAGATGATGCGACCTTGTTTGATGTGGCGAATCAGTTGACGCATGTTGTTATGGTCAATCTGTTGCCCAAAAATCTTACGGCGAGCGTTAAATACCAACCATTCAAATAGGGCGTTGTTCTGTGGGCGATACACGCAATCAATCGGATAAAATTGGCTAAACAGCAGTCCGCCTAAGTCCAACATGGTGTAGTGAGCCCCAAGTAAAATCACCGCTTGGTTGTTTTTTTGAGCCGTCAATAGGTGTTGCATTCCTGATACCGATACGGTACGGGTAAATAGATTGGGGCGATACCATGCCGATAGGCTTTCAAAAATACCAATCCCTTGATTGACAAATACCTGTTTTGCCATTCGTTGATGCTCATCATCTGATTTGTTGGGGAATGCCAACTTTAGATTAACCAAAGTTACCTGACGGCGACTGCCTGCCAAGGCATAAAACACCCTGCCTAACTGTCTCCCAAACCAAAATTGCCCACGTAAAGGCAAAAACACACACGGTAATAATAGCGACATGCCCAACCAAATACCCCAATATTGCGGTAATAAAAACCGCCATTCAAATGGCTTTGAGGCTTGTGTTTCAAGCTGTTTATGTGTGTCAGTAACGCTTGGCATGTCTGTGATGGTGATTTTTTTAACACGGCTTAGTTGAGTGTGTTGAGCGTGTTGAGTGCTTGGAGCATGACTGTCTTGATTGCTGGTTTTTGGGTAATGTTGTTGAGGTGCTTGCATGGTATTGCTCTTTTTATCAGACAGTTTATCAGACAGTAAGACCAAGTGGGTTATTGCGGTTGCTCAGTCAGCCCAGTCAAATCAATTATCCACACTTCAGACTGTGAGCCAAGTCGCAAGGGCAAATGCCAAAAGCCATAGCCAGAAGACACCAGATAATGCCCTTGTCCAATTTGTTCGTATCCATAGCCAATGCGGTTGATGGCTTGTACTATCAAATTGGCAGGGAATATTTGCCCATTGTGGGTGTGTCCAGACACCTGTAAATCAATCGGTAACGCTTGGTGTTGTTCAATCTGAGTCGGACGATGGTCCAACAAAATCACAGGCTCACGCACGTTGGTGTGTGCCAATAAGTCTTGTGTGTTGGCACGGTCTGAGTGATGGTCATCATAGCGACCGACCAGCCAAATGCGATCTTGTTCGTTGAGATTTAAGGACATCACTTCATCAACCAGCAGATGTATGCCAGCGTTGCGAACGGCTTGACTGATTCCTGCTTCATCTTGATAAAGGTCATGATTACCTAGGCTGGCAAAGACTCCCAACGGCACACTGTTCACCACTTGTTCAAGAGCAGGCTGTATGTTCTGCTTGGTATAGGCGACGATGTCATCGTCCATGATATCGCCTGGTATCAACAGCATGTCGGCTTGTTGTTCTTTTAATATCTGAGCCAAACGCCCAAGCTCATTAACCCCAACCCGATTGCCCAAATGCAAATCGCTGACCATCGCCACACGCAACGGCTGTGATAAGGGTTTATCAATCTGTATTGCCAAATGCTTGACCACAGGGGTGTATGCGTTATGATGGCTTAGCCAAAACAACCCCACAAAACTGGCAACTGCCACCATTTTACCAACCAGCATTTTTTTACCAACCAGCATTTTGCTGACAGTGTTCGCCTTTGTGGTTGCTTTTTTTGCTGATTGTTTGTCAATGTGCTTAACCAACTGATGGGCAATGATTGCAAACACAGTGGCAAATTGGGCATATAACATCACCACCAACAGATAACTCAACCAACGAAAGCCAAATGGAATGATGCCTGACATGGCAAACACAACACACACATTCAGACATGCCAAAAGTCCCCAAAACAGCACACGCCATCTATGGGGGTTGTTAAGCTTGTTGATGCCCAGTAACCAAAGCAATTCTTTAATGGTCAAATAGCCAAACAGCTCAACCAGTAAAATCACCCCACCGATAAACAACCAACGCATGCCATGCCCCTTAAATCAATATTAGCCAAATCAATTCAGTGGCATGTTTTAATGACTGATTTGAATTCATGTGATTTAAATTCGTCTGATTTAAATTAATTTTGTTGATTTAGTTGTACATAGTCATCAAAATTATTGGCATAATCTTCCAAATTATCATTGAGCATCTGTCGGTATTGCTTGGCATAAAACTCAATGATGTCTTCTTTTTCTTTTAATAAGTCATCACCTTTAACAAACCCAATGGATGCCACCGACGCACTGTAGCGAGCAGCAGCATACAGCAGTGATGCCCCTACCTGACCAGAATGCGATTGCGGGCTAAGCTGACTGTTTGCCAATTCAATGATGGCATCGGCACGCTGATAAAATGCTTGCATTTGTTCGGTGATTTCTGGTTCAGTATTGCCAGATTGGTTGGGGCTGGCATTGTGATTGTTTGTCATTTGGTGTTCTCAATGGCTATGGGGCTTAAGTTTTATGGGGTATTACCATGGATTGCTGTTATGTAGTACTGTTATGGACTATTTAATAGATGCCAACTTGATGGCTTACAAATTGGCATCGGCTTTTAGGGCATCGGCTTTGTCGGTCAATTCCCAAGTAAAGGCGGTGTTGCTACCCACACGCCCAAAATGCCCATAAGTGGCGGTTTGTTGGTACATGGGTTGTAATAAGTTTAACATGCGGGTGATGCCATAGGGTCGTAAGTCAAAATGTTGAGCAATCAAGCGAATGATGACATCATCGTCAATCTTGCCTGTGCCAAAGGTATTGATGGATATCGATGTAGGTTCAGCAACACCAATGGCATAACTGACTTGTACTTCACAGCGGTCAGCAAGTCCTGCTGCAACGATGTTTTTGGCAACATAACGCCCTGCATAGGCGGCACTTCGATCAACCTTAGAAGGGTCTTTGCCACTAAATGCACCCCCACCATGACGAGCCATGCCACCATAGGTATCGACAATGATTTTACGCCCTGTCAGACCAGCATCGCCCACAGGACCACCGATGACGAATTTGCCTGTTGGGTTGATGTGGTAGCGAGTATTGGTATGTAACAAATTGGCGGGAATGACTTGTTTGATGATTTCTTCCATGACCGCTTCTTTTAGGTCAGATTGGCTGATGCTGGGGTCGTGTTGGGTAGACAGTACCACCGCATCAATGGCAGATGGCAGTCCGCCGTCATATTTTAAGGTAACTTGGGCTTTGGCATCAGGGCGTAACCAAGGCAGTTTTCCTGAGCGTCTCAGCTCTGATTGGCGTTCCATTAAGCGGTGAGCAAACTCAATTGGAGCAGGCATCAGTACGTCAGTTTCGTTACTGGCATAACCAAACATCAGGCCTTGGTCACCTGCTCCTTGCTCTTCTGGTTTGGCACGGTCAACACCTTGAGCAATCTCTGGCGACTGCTTGCCAATCATGTTGATGACCGCACAAGTTTCTCCATCAAAGCCCAAGTCCGAATGCTGATAGCCGATGCCTTTGACCGTATCACGCACGATGCGTTCAATGTCCACATTGGCAGTTGAGCTGATTTCACCAGCCAGCACCACTGCGCCTGTTTTTACCAAGGTTTCACACGCCACACGAGCATGAATATCTTTTTGTAAAAATGCGTCCAATAAGGCATCGGAGATTTGGTCTGCCATTTTGTCAGGATGACCTTCGCTGACAGATTCTGATGTGAACAGTTGATAATCACGCATAAGGACTTTTCCACTGAAATTTGATGATAAACAATTTGGTGATAAACAATTTGATGATAAATCCGACCATTTTACTCAATTTTACCAATAATCACCATAGCTAAATTTGGTTGGATTTTATTGGGCTGATTCAAAATTTAAAGACCATCAAAGTTTAAAGACGATTGCTGAGCAAACAATCATCGCTGAGCAAAGGTGGCTTTATCTTTAAACATACATTCTTGATAAACAGGGCAAGCATCACATTTTGGTGTGCGTGCTTGGCAAGTATAGCGACCATGCAAAATGAGATAATGATGGGCATCTAATAAAAATGCTGGTGGGATTCGCTCAAGCAGATGGTTCTCCACTTCTCGGACGTTTTTGCCCGTTGCCAATCCTGTGCGATTGCCTACTCGAAAGATGTGGGTGTCTACTGCCATGGTTGGCTGTCCAAAAGCGGTATTGAGTACCACATTGGCAGTTTTACGCCCCACACCAGCCAAACTTTCTAAGTCGGGTCGATGATTGGGTACTTGACTGTCAAATTTCTCAATCAAATCTTGACAGGTTTTCATGATATTTTTGGCTTTGGCGTTATACAAACCAATGGTTTTGATATGCTCCTTTAAGCCATTTTCTCCCAACGCCAACATCGCCTCTGGCGTGTTGGCAACTTTGAACAGCTTAGCCGTGGCAATATTGACACTGACATCGGTGGCTTGGGCAGATAAAATCACCGCAATCAGAAGCTCAAAGTTGGAAGTATGATGAAGCTCAGTCTCTGGTTGCTTGATGGTTTGGGCAAGTTTTTCAAAAAAGAGCTGTACATTGGCTTTTGACATTCGCCGTGATGGGGGCGTGTCGGCAGTTTTGTGGCGAATAAGGGGTTTATTGGATTTCATGCGTGATATCAACATAACCTTATGTCTGAAGTAATGACGATAATTGTGCTTGTAAGTTAGCCAATTCTTGGCGTTTGTCCATATTGTCTTTGACCGACAGTTGCTTTTGTAATTTTTTAATTTTGCTTCGTAATTTGGCGGTCTCAATGGTGGCTTTGGCATCGTCAGCATCAATGCTAATTTGGGCATTGACGGCATTATTCAGCTTACTTTGTACCATGCTGACCACAGGTTTGGCATTGGCTTTATCTTGTATCTGAGCTTGTACTCGGTGCAAGTGGGTGTGATAACGTTGACGTAAGTCATGCTGTTCTTGCTCTCGTGCTTGTTGGCTTAACGTGCGTTTGATTGGCACAAGTTTGATGCAATCGACAGGACAAGGGGGCAGACACAACTCACAACCTGTGCATAGGTCGGTGAAGATGGTGTGCATGTGCTTGCCCGTCCCCACAATGGCATCAACAGGGCAGGCAGGAATGCACTTGGTACAGCCGATACATTCATCTTCAATGATGACCGCTCGCATTTCTTGGGGGCGGTTGGTGGCAGGGTCAATGGGGTGTTTAGATGGGGTAGCAATGGGGGTGATTGTTGAATTGGAGTGCTGGGTCGATGATGCCAACGCTTCAGCGATGGCATCAGTAACAGGTTGTCCACCTGGCACACATTTGTTGATGGGTTCACCATGCACAACGATGGCATGGGCATAGGGCAGACAGCCATCTGGATGCTCACACAGCCCACATTGCGTTTGTGGCAGGCAGGCATCAACCGTGGCAATGAGCTTTTGAGTCTGTGCATTTAACGCATCAAGTTGCAATGCTTGCAGTAGTGTTGGCAGGTCAGTCATTGTCCATGGTTTATATATCATTGATAAAAATTAACACAATCAATATGAATAAAAATCACACAAACCGAGCATCACGCCGCCAACAAGGTGTTTAAGCTGTGGTGTCCAACATTCAACACATGCTTGCCAACAGGGCGGTTGTTTTCTAAACCGTCAAGTTGATAATCCACGGCTGCCACAACGTCAGCAATTTTTGCCAATACGTTGTCGTCATATGGTTTTGGCTTGTCAAGCAGATGTGCTTGCACATAATTTGCCAAGCGATTAAGCATGTTGCCTGAATCTTTCATGGATAAAAAACGCACCGAACCTGCCACTTGCTTGAGCATTTCTGGCAAATTGGCAATGTGTAAGTGGTCGTGATTGTCATCAGCGATGTAGTCATTGATTGATTGCTCAACGGTGGCAAGGGTGGTACGGCTCTCCAGCACCAGTTTTTGATGGGCGGTGTCAATCTGATGTAGCGATACTTTTTTGTTTGATGGCAACATGTTCACAGCCCCTGGCGTGTGCAGTTTTGCCATATGAATGGCGGCATTTTCTGCCACAATCATGGATACCAAAAATTCATCTAACTCATCAGGGTCAGCAGACTGCCATTGACTCACTCGTTGGGATTCGTTGATGACGGTTTGAGCTGCGTCATCTAAGTTGAGCAGTTTTAGGGTAGATGCCAATTTATTGAGTTCAGTGGCGATGTCTTCCACCCCAAGCCCTTGGGTATTGATGTTGCCATCACCACGAACAAAGCCATCAACTTGGTCTTTGATGCTGTTGATTTGTTCTTGAATCAGTTGGTTTAATGTGTCGGTTACTTCTCGGTTAGGACCAAATAAAAAGCGATTTAACTGCTCTTGTTGTTCAACGGACAAAGCGTTGTTGGCGTATTGCTCACGAATGCTCTTTGACAAAGGATTATCACGCTTGAGTGCAAAACTGACCAAATCGGCAAATCGTTTGTCGTTAATTGACAGATAATCATGGAACTGCTGTTCGATAAAGACAAACATGCGCTTTTGTTCATGGGTTAAGGGCAAATGTTTTTCAATGTCCATCACCGCTGCGGTCGATGCTTGCCAAAACAAGCTGTTACTTTGTTGGGCAATGATTTGGCTGGCTTGTTGCATGGTGTGGATTTTTTTAAGTTGTGGCTCACTTAAGGCTTGTCCGTGATTAGCAAGCAATACCGCCAAGCCTGCACGATAGGCATGGCTGAGTGTGTCAACTTCCACAGGCAACTGAGATAAAGATTGATAGTTTTCTTCAGGGTTGGAAATGGAAATGCGACCACTTTGACGTTGGTGGAAGTTTTGTTTGTCAAGTTGCGACTTGCCTAGGTGGGCGTATAGTTTATTGATGATGGGCAGTAACAAAACAGGTTCTAGGGTTTCTTTTAATAAGACAAATTCAATATAACGGTCTAAGGTCATGATGGCTTCAGAGATGTCCATGATAAGCTCATCATCGGTGTTATCGCCATTGTCATGAAGCAGTTTTAGGCTAAGTCCTAGGGCTTCAGATAAGTCACTGCCACCATCTAGGCTCATTAAGTTAAGCACTTGAGCCAACTGTAGCATGACTTCATAAGAATCTAAAAGCAGAGGGGCTTGTTCTTCATCATCGTTAAATTCACCCAAATGACTTTCTGCATCAGACAAAGCCACATTAATCTCAGTTCGCAATATGTGCAAAGAAGGTAAGTCAAAGTTGGTGGCACTGGTGGTGCTGTGAGTTGGCTGAGTGGTGGGGAGGGTGCTGTTCATGAACAAAATTCCTATTGTTTGTTATTGTGTTGTATGGTGCTTTTTTAAGCGGTCAATGATACGATAAAGACAGATTTTTGAATAAATTGCTAGCATTACATCATGAAGCATGCTGTGATGCAAGGTAGATATTGATGGTGGTTGTGATTTTTTTGATAAAAAACATCACGACCATGGTGCCACCACATCAGGGTATTGGGTTTTTAAGGCATTTATCCAATCTTTATGGGCGGTGTCATCGTGATTGTCTTTGATAAGCAGATTGGCAAGTTTGGTAAATTGTGCATGTGGTTGTCCGCCTTGGTTGGGCAGTGCGTCATCAATGGCAAGGGACACTTGCCCGCCTGTCAATGCCAGATAAACTTCCGCCAAAATCTCTGAGTCAAGCAATGCTCCGTGAAAAGTACGGTCTTGCTTGCCGACATTTAGGCGTTTTACCAAAGCATCTAGGGAATTTTTTTGTCCTGGATAGAGCTGTTTGGCGATGGCGAGTGAGTCGGTAATGGTTACACGCTTGGCAAAATCAGTCAGACCCACTCGGTTGAATTCAGCGGTTAAAAAGTTCATGTCAAAGTCAGCGTTGTGGGCAATGACTTCTGCACCAATCATAAAATCATAAATTGGCTGAGCAACTTTATCAAAGGTAGGCATGTCAGCCACAAAGGCGTTACTGATGCCATGAATTTTTATGACCTCTTCACTCATTTGCATTTGTGGGTTGATGTACACATGCAATTTTTCACCTGTGGGCTTGCGTCCAATAAGTTCAATAATGCCCACTTCGACAATGCGGTCGTCGGTAAAGTTCATGCCTGTGGTTTCAGTATCCATGATAAGCTGACGCTCTGACTGTCCACGGTTGATGGGTGGGGGCAGTAAGGGGCAAAAGCTCGGATTGGCTCGGCTGGTATCACCGTTAAAAGTCATGGCTGGCATGTCTTGTGGCATGTTCATATTGGCTTGTATGTTTGGCTGTGCGTTGGTCTGTGTGTTGGGCATGTGGTTGGTATCATTATTTAAGCCATCAAAACTTGGGTCATCAAAACTTAGAGCATCAAGATTTAGAGTATCAAGACCTAATGGATCAATATGTAGCCAGTCGTCTGTTGAGTGATTCATTGTAGGGTTGGCATGGTTGATTGTGTGGTTTGTTACGTGCGTTTGACGTTGCTGAGCCAAATGGTTTTGGGCTTTTTTTTACATCAGACTTTTTTTCTACATCATTATTACCTGTGTTACCTGTGGGACATTGCACACCTAAGTTGGCAAGTTTGTCTGCCATTTCGTTGCCTGCATGTCCTGCATGTCCTTTAACCCAATGCCAATGAATTTGGCGTTTATGCTGTTGCTTATCTTGTTCACAAAGGGCATCAAGCTGCTGCCATAAATCTTGATTAAGCACAGGTTTGCCATCGGCTTTTTTCCAGTGTCTTTTTTTCCAGCCATGTATCCAAGTGGTGATGCCTTGCTTTAGGTAGCTTGAGTCTGTCCACAGTTCGATGTCATGTTCGCTTGGGCTAAGCTGTATGGCTTTAATGGCTGCCATCATCTCCATGCGGTTATTGGTGGTGGGATTATCGCCTCCATAATATTGGCGTTGTTTGCCATCTGACAATACCAATAACACGCCCCAACCGCCTTGACCGGGGTTACCTTTACACGCCCCATCGGTATAAGCAATGGTGGTGTTGGTTTTGAGTGTGATGTTAATGACATCTTCAAAAAATGGATTGGTGTGTGCGTCAGTCATAAGAAGAAGTGTTAAAAAACCATCTATAAAAGGTAATGATTTGTCATCATCGGTCTTAAGGGGCGAACAATGTGCAAATTTGCTATACTATGTTTTAAACTTGGTTTTTGGTTTTAAACTTGGTTTTTGCATTTGGTTTTCAAACTTGAACAGCAACATGATAACAGAAAATACCCTCCAGTCTATAGTAAAAATGATGATGACAAAAATAACATTGATGTTTGTTTGCTTGGCAACGCTTGTGGGCTGTGATTCTCAAAATGACCAACATTCACCAATGCAATTTGATGCCAATACAACTAACACAGTGTTAACTTTATCTGATTCTGATGTGGCACAAATGTTTGTAGGGTGTTACACCATCAGTCATGATGAACCTGCTCAAATCAAAATCAGTACCCATGCAGGCAAGCTTGTGATGCAAATGAAAGAACCTGCCAATGCCAATCGAGTTTGGGATAACCCTGAACCATTAGAAATTTTGACAAAAAAAGACGTGGCAAATTACTTTGCCATTGATGCAAAGAAGCTAGATGCCATCATTGCTCGCCCTGATAAGCTCATGGTGTTGGCTAAAGTACAAACCAACCATGCCAACCTTGATCCACTGCTTGATAGTGAATATTTGGCATATATTTATCGGGGGGCAAATACCATTTATAAAGTGGTGTGTGATGATGCCCCTGTGGATATTGTTGTGGATATCGCCAATGCACCACAAACAAATACGGCATCTTTAAGCAATAAAGCCATACACAAAAATCATACACAAATAATGAGTAACACAGGATAAGTCATAAGTAGGTGATTTATGGGATTTTTAACTTATTTGTTGATGGGAGTGATTGCTTTAGGGTTGGGTTGGGCAGTGCGACTTTATTATCTAGAAAAACATCATCTAAAAAAACATGATTTAGAAAAAATGCCCAAATTTCAAGCCAATCAATCTTATTTTGACTTAACTCATCCTAAGGTCATTCGTATTTTGATGGGATTTTTTGTGCTGATGTTGGTTGTGTCATGGGCGTTGGGACAATTTGTGTTGCATCATCAAGGCATTGATTGGGCGTTTGTCATTGTCAACAGTTTGGTGGCGACCTTTATTTTTTCATTTGGTTTATGCCCTGATGGTTTGGCTTAAGCCCGATTGTGTGATGACCTGTTCATCATGGTGAACGTCATGTTGTTTTTAACGTCATGTTGTCTTTAACGTCATATTGTACAAAAAATCCTGCACAAAGTCGCTGGCAGGGTGGTTTATCAAGGCATGATAATCGCCCACTTGTTCGATGCGTCCGTGGTTCATAATCACAATGTCATCAGATATTTCCACCGCTTCTTCTTGATCATG
>ERZ1023302.110-NODE-110-length-12241-cov-3.959380_pt1 | contig 12241 bp, 11 predicted proteins | sample MGYA00380473_ERZ1023302 | MGnify/ENA primary metagenome ERZ1023302 (study PRJEB33173, sample SAMEA4830380) | metagenome | study: EMG produced TPA metagenomics assembly of the PRJEB25223 data set... | reverse complement strand
AAACACACCATCATCAAACCCATCAGCCCCCCTGAGTTACCCTTGGAATTGTCTGAGCTGGCTTGGCAGTTTTTTTATCATCTTAAATCCGTACTGATGTCAATTTGCCCCAACCCTGTGAAGTTATCTCGGTTGTTTTTTGGCATGATTGTTACCATCAATTCGCTGATAAGCGTTACCTTAGCCCATGCTAACACAGAGTTCTTTTTCATTGCCCCAGCAAATCCTACATCAGCAAAAACAGCTCAAAGCCACCATATGCCCATAGGTTTGCATCACATCAGTCAGACTGTCAGCTATCGCATTCATATGTTGCCAAGCATACAAAAGCAACGCAGCAATCCCATGATGGTGGCAAGTCATGATAAAGAAAATGACGCATTGCCATCTGCCAATGAAATTTTGGAGATGGATAAAGTGGAATTGACCTCGCTACAGGTCATGCATGTGTTAAGTGAGATTTGTCCAAGCGTGTTGTCTGCTTCCCAACAAAAATCGTTTCAACGGGCGTTTAACACTCGACTGCAAGATTTGTTGCCCAATGTGGATGACCCCCAAGCAATCATGCACTCTTTATCCACCCAGCGTAACTACCGACGTGAGCTAAATAGCCTTAAATCTTGGCTAAATGGCTTATCTAAGACTGAAAAATCCATTTTATGTCAAGAAATTGCAACCGCTCCTTTATGACCGCTGTAACCGTTTCTTTTAAATAGACACCACTTTATCAATCGCATATGACAAATAATAGGTAACATGGTGATGATAATTGATGGTGATGATAATTGATGTTTTATCTGTTGATATTATTTGTTAAGATACGCCACTTTATCACAGATTTTATGGCTTAAAAGCTGTCATCATCAGCTTTATTGAAAGCTTATTTACCTTTTTTATCTTTTTTACCTTTATAAATTATTGCCTTTAAATTATTGTTGTCATTGTCATGATTTTATCTTCACAAAAAACCGCTTTTACCCTTGCACTTCTTACCAGCAGTTTTAGTGCATACGCTTTAACACCACCAGAGATGGACAACAGTGCTTATGTACTGATGGACTACACCACAGGCGAAATTTTGGCTCAAAAAAATGCCAATGAGCCCCTGCCTCCTGCGTCATTAACCAAAATGATGACCAGTTACATCATCGAAAAAAAATTATTAAATGGTGAGCTGACAGAGAATGAACCTGTACTCATGAGCGAAAATGCGTGGTGTCGTGGTAGCAGTCAACAGTCATGTATGTATGTGCCTGTCAATAAAACCGCCCCTGTCATCGACATGCTCAAGGGCATCATCATTCAATCAGGCAATGATGCTTCCATCGCCATGGCTGAGTATGTTTCTGGCAGTGAATCTTCTTTTGCTCAACTGATGAATGAAGAAGCTCAAGCCTTGGGCATGACTGATTCGCATTTTGTCAACGCCACTGGCATGCCTGCAGATGGTCATGTGGCTTCGGCGATGGATTTGGCAAAACTTGCCAAGGCAATCATTTCACATAGCGACAAATATTATGACATCTATTCTGAAAAAGAATTCACCTATAATGGCATTACCCAAGGTAACCGCAATGCGTTACTGCTCACTGACCCAACAGTCGATGGGCTAAAAACTGGACATACCAATGCAGCAGGTTATTGCTTGGTTGCATCAAGCAATCGCAATGGCATGCGTCTAATCTCTGTCATCATGGGTGCTAAAAGCATGCAAGCCCGAGCAGACCAATCTCGTGAGTTATTAAATTGGGGCTTTGGGCATTTCACCCATGCAGTGCTTGCCCCCAAAGGACAATTGATACAAAAAGTGCCTGTGTGGTTTGGCACAACGGAGCAAGTTGAGTTGGTCACTGCCAGTGATTTGCGTGTGCTGACAACCAAAAATGCTCAAGGCAAACTCACCACCGCTGTTGATATCCAGCCTGACCTACAAGCTCCCATCAAAAAAGGTCAAACGTTGGGCAAAGTCCATGCCGTACAAAATGGCAAAACCGTGGCATCTGCTGATGTGGTTGCCACGCAAGACATTGAACAAGCAGGCTTTATTCATCGATTATGGCAACACATCAGCCGTTGGGTAAAGCAGTTGTTTTAATTCATTAAGCGTTATCTTAATCAAACGCTAGGTGTGTCCCTAGCGTCAGCATTTTTTCAGAATCAGCGTTTTTTGTCATTGCGTTTAAATTTTTGAATGCGTTTTTTTTGTCTAAGCCGTTGTGCTTTGGTTTTGGTCGATTTATTTTGTCGCCCTTCAAAAGGATTTTCATTTTGCTTCAGCTCGATGTTAAGCGGTGTGCCTTCCAGTTTAAACACTTGCCTAAACTGATTTTCTAAATAACGGCGATAGCTTTTTGGCAATGATTTGGTTTGATTGCCATGAATGACGATGACAGGCGGATTATGCCCCCCAAGATGGGCATAACGTAGTTTGATGCGTCGCCCTGATATCATGGGTGGTGGGTGAGCGGTAACGGCATCTTGTAATATCTGTGTCAAGCGATTGGTAGAGACTTTAAACAGTGATGACTGGTAGGCTTTATGAATGGAAGGATACAAATTGCCCACACCTGTGCCATGCAATGCTGAGATAAGATGTGTTTTAACATATGGAATAAAGTTAAAACGTCTGTCCATCTCGGTTTTGACGTAGGATTTTTGTTCGTCTGTCAGCCCATCCCATTTGTTGATGGCGATGACCATTGCTCGCCCTGCATCTAAGGCATAGCCAAGCATATGCAAATCCTGATCAACAATGCCTTCTTGGGCATCTATCACCAACACCACCACATTGGCATCTTTGATGGCTTGTAAGGTCTTAACAACCGAAAATTTCTCAACCGTCTCATCAATTCGCCCACGGCGACGCACGCCAGCGGTATCAATCAGCACATAATGCTTGCCTTCTCGCTCAAAGGGAATATAAATGCTGTCTCGGGTCGTGCCAGGCATGTCAAACACCACCACCCGCTCTTCACCTAACATGCGATTAACCAAGGTAGATTTGCCCACGTTAGGGCGACCGATGATGGCAAGCTTAAGCCCATCTGTTACGTCTTCTACGTCAGTGTCCAAAGTCATGCCAGCGGTCAAATCATCTAATAAGGTTAGCAAACCTTTACCATGAGTGGCGGTTACAGGATATGGCTTGCCTAAGCCTAAAGCAAAAAATTCACCAATGGCGGCCTCATGGATACCATCAATTTTATTGGCAACCAAATAAACAGGCTTGCCCAAACTGTGTAAAAATTTGGCAATCTCACTGTCTGAACCAATGACACCAGCACGAGCGTCCACCACAAACAGCAAAATATCCGCTTCATGAATGGCGGTATAAGATTGCTCCGACATATAATCATCAATGTTGCCAGAGCCATCATCTGCTTCGCCTATGCCACCTGTGTCGACCACAATAAAGGATTTACCATCATAATGCACATCGCCATATTGGCGGTCTCGAGTCAAGCCAGAAAAGTCAGCAACCAACGCTTGGCGAGACTTGGTAAGTTGGTTGAATATGGTTGATTTGCCCACATTGGGACGACCAATTAAAGCAACGACAGGTTTGATGCTCATGGTTATAAATGACCTAATTAGGATAAAACACAAAAAATGGTGATATGGTTGAGATGATTACCATTGCCAAAGCTGCACATCACCTTGTATGCTCTGAGTGACCAAACGATTGTCCATGACATTCAGATGGGTCAAACTGCCCTGACCACGAATACGGCTGACAATATCGCCAGTTTGAGCGTCTAACATATGCACATAACCTTCAAAATCACCCACCGCAATCAACGATTGCCCCAAGTGATTGATGACAACAGGATTGGTTAACTGGCGATACATTAAAGATTCATTTTGCCACAATGGTTCACCTGTCTTGCGATGAAATGCCAAGACTTTTCCTGTTAAATCAGTGGCAATGACAGCGGTATCGGTGATTGCCAACCGCTTAAGGCTGGCTGTGTCTTGTTGCCATAAGATGCGTTGCTGGGTCAAATCAAAACCCACCAATTGCCCACCATGGCTCACCACAAACAATTGATTATTATCCACAACTGGCGTGGCATCGATGTCAGTCATGCGTTCAATGGCACTCGCCCCTAAGGCAATGCCAACACGATAAGACCACTGTGGCAAACCTGCATCAACCGTTAAGCCATACATGCGTCCATCAGCACCAGCAAATAATGCCAAGTTGTCAGTCAGTAAGATGGGGGACGCTGCTCCACGCACACTCATGGCTGGTGTGCTGGTATTAAATCGCCAAACCTGCTCACCTGTGTGTAAGTTTAGTCCATATAGGTTGCCATCGTTTGCCATCAACAGCACACGAGCATTGGCAATCAATGCGGGTGCAAGCACCGTACCGCTTAATTGACGCTGCCACTTCACTGCCCCATTTTGAGCATTTAAGGCGGTAACACTGCCATCTTTATGGGTAACAACCAAGGTTTGACCAGTGGCATCAGCCGTTATGCCAGATGTGATTGGTGTTTTTAGCTTGATTGACCACGCATGGGCATCACTTGCCAACGGATACGATTTTACCTGACCATCACGAGATGCCACAAAGACATGATTGGCTTGGATAACAGGTTGCAAATTCAAGGGGTCTTTAGCATTGCCACCACCCAGTTTAAAATTAGCAATGGGCTGTAGCACGGTGGGATTTTGTGCCAAGCTCACAAGTTTGCTTGGTTCATGCTCCACCGGGTTGATGCCTTTATTACAGGCAGTCAAAGCAAGCGAAACCGCCAACACACCCAGCAAAGAAAACGGTTTTTTTACCAAACACCTGTTTGCATGATGTGCTTGGTGATGTGTTGGGTTACTTAAATGGCTTAAAAAAAATTTGTGGTTAGACATTTTAGACATTATCGTTCACTCATTTGGTTTGGCAATGTAACTTCAATTTGGCTTAAATTGATAACTTAAAGTCAGTTCAGTGGGTTAACTTTGGTGGTTTAACTTTGGTGGTTTAACTTTGCTCATTTGACTTGGCTGGTCATTTGGCTTGGCTGGTCATTTGGCTGGTCTGTTTGTGTTGTTCAACCCAAGCCGTTGCTTATTGTGGTTGTGTGGCATTCTCCAAGTCACTGCCACCTTGTTCATTGTCTGCGTCAATAGCGTTTGCGTCAATAGCGTTTGCGTCAATAGCGTTTGCGTCAACATGGTGCATGGCAATATCTGTGGCAGGTGCTTGTAAAGGCGCGGTCAAATCCTGCATCTGAACCATTTGTGGGACGACAATCGGCTCAAATTGCATGCCCAAACTCTCCATTTTTAATGACAAAATGGCACGGTTTTCTTCACGTTGACGCAACAGCTCCCACGCATTTTCATAAGCACGTTTGGCATCATCAAGCTTATTTTGTTTGACATAAATATCACCAAGCAACTCTTGACGGCTGGCTTCAAAGGCAGTTGGCATCTCACCACTCACCGCTTTTTTGCCAGCATCAAGTTGATTGTCCGCCAAATACACCTGCCCCAGTCGCAACTCGGTGATGGCTTTTAGCCCTGCATCAATATCTTTGACGCTTAACGCCTGACTTAAGCTGTCAATCGCCTTTGAATAATGACCATCATCGGTCTGCTCTTTGGCTTGTGCCATCAAGGCTTGCCAAGCATAGATGCTGTCAGAATGCCCAGCCACCAACTGCTCAATTTGCAAACCAAGCTGTTCTTGTTGCTTTAGCAACTCGTTGCGGTCGGCCTCGGCAAGGTCAGGGTTTTGTAAGCCAAGGGCAATCTGTTCTTGGCTTTGCTGGATTTGCGTGTACATGTCTGACGCTGTCAAATCGGCGTGCGAATGGTTTTTTTGCCAATATTGCCAAATGGCAAAAGCCAACAATGCCACGACAATCGCCATGGCAATGTTGCCACCATGCCGCTTAAGTTTTTCCAGACCGCCATCACCATTGACCGAAATGTTGTTACTCATAGGAGATTTTTACTCAACTGTTGTTTGTTTACTTGGCTGTTTATTTTAATAAATTCGCCACACACCATGCTTGGGATTGTGTGGTCTGCTCAGCATTTTGCATGTCTTTGATGCTGATTTGCTCATGTTTCACTTCATCTTCACCGATAATCACGGTAAATCTTGCACCAGATTTATCCGCCTTTTTCATTTGTGCTTTTAAACTGGTTGCTGACCCCATTTTTACCCTTAGGTCAACACGCTGGGTGCGAAGTTTGTGGGCAAATTTTACCGCTTGAGTATAGACATCAGGGTGAGCCACCACAAACACATCACAAGCAGACACAGGATTAAATGGATTGACCGCTTCAATCAGCAATAGCAATCGTTCAAGCCCAATGGCAAAACCCACGGCAGGTTCTGATTTATCAGACCCTTTGAGCTGACCGATAAGGCCATCATAACGCCCACCGCCACACACCGTGGCTTGGCTGCCTAATTTATCGGTTGTCCATTCAAACACGGTTTTATTGTAATAATCCAAACCACGCACCAACTTAGGATTAATCACAAACTCAATGCCAACAGCGGTTAGGTATTCTTTGACTTTGGCAAAATGGGCTTGGCTGTCCTCACCCAAAAAATCCGCCAATTTTGGAGCATTTTCTAGAAGTTTTTGGGTATTGGCATCTTTGCTGTCTAATATGCGTAAGGGGTTGGTGGTCAAACGCCGTTGGCTATCACTGTCCAGCTCGTCTTGTTTGTCTTTTAAATACTCAATCAATGCGGTGCGATAAGCAAGGCGTTCGGTAAGCTCACCTAAGCTATTTAGCTCAAGCGTTACCGCTTTTTCAATGCCCAATGCCTGCCACATCATGGCGGTCATGATGATCAATTCAGCATCAGCATCAGGCATCTTATTGCCGAAACTTTCCACCCCCAGCTGATGAAACTGACGGTATCGTCCTTTTTGTGGGCGTTCATAGCGAAACATCGGTCCTGTGTACCAAAGTTTTGGTGTGTCGCCACGCAATAGATGATGCTCCAACACCGCTCGCACTGCCCCTGCCGTGCCTTCTGGGCGTAAGGTCAGTGGCGTGGGTGGATCAGACTTATCGGTGAAACTATACATTTCTTTTTCGACAATGTCGGTGGCGTCACCAATGGCACGAGAAAACAGATGGGTCTCTTCCACGATGGGCAGGCGAATCTGCTCAAAACCAAACCGTGCCAAAATGTCTGCCAAAATGGCTTCTAATCGTTGCCATTTTTGACTGTCAGCAGGCAAAATGTCATTAAACCCTTTGATTGATGTCAGCATCATCACACCATTGCCCCCAAATTAAAACCATTTTTTATAAATACTTTGATATGTGCCATCTGCCTTCATGTCTGCCAATGATGCGTTCACCTCTTCTAACAGCTGACTGTCTGATTTATTTAAAACAAATCCGTAAAGTTCTTGTGGATAGTCATAATCAATGGCAAAATACAAAGGCGATTTTTTCTCAGAATATTTTTCCACATAATAAGGAATGACTGATGAATCACTGATTGCCGCTTCTGCTTTATTGGACAACACACTTTGCACCGCCAGCCAATCACTTCGCATGTATTGCACATCATTTAATTCTTCTTCTTGTTCTTTTTGATTAACAATGTCATAAAGCGTATCCATTGAGCTGTCTTTAATGGCGACATGTTTATCTTTAAGTTGATGCAACGCCTTAATATTTTTATCTTTACTGATGATCGTGACTGGATACACCTCCAAATAAGGATTGCTCATGGCATATTGCTTACGCCGATCATCGGTAATGGCAATGCTACCAACAATCATATCAAATTTATTATCAGCAAGGCTTTCAAATAGGTTTTGCCGTGGTTGATAACTGTATACAAAATGATGATGGCTACGTTTGGCAATTTCTTGCAAAACATCGTATTCAAACCCTTGCAAATCACCTCGCTCATCACGAAAATTTAATGGCTCATTGCCTGTCTCTGATGCAATAAAAGCCACTTTGACTTCTGTCAGTTCGTCTTGTTGGGCTGATTCGTCTTGTTGAGTTGCTTCAGCTTGTTGCCCATCAGTATTGGCAGTTTCATGATTGGCGTGGTTGGCATGGTTGGCGTTGGCATGGTTGGCGTTGGCATGGTTATCATTGGTGTTACCGCATCCACCTAACAACCAAAACAGGGGTAAAACACACAATATCTTTTTCATAACAGCCTTTTTCATAACATTATCCATTAAAGCGGTCTGACAAATTTGCCTTTAAAGGTAACAGGAACGACATTATCAATCCCAGATAACCCCATGATGTCTGTTAGACGCTGTATGCCCTCTGACATATCAAATTTTTTGACATCTAACTTGATGGGGGTGTTGGTTTCTACCAGCATCAATGTGTCACTTTCACGTGTGATCGTCAAGTCTGCCACCAAATCCACCGTATGCCCGTGCATCTCTAACACAAAAGGTTGGGTTAATTGCATCGTCTCACCAACTTTTAACTCATTGATGGTATCAGCATCTAAGGTTGTGGTTACAACTGCGGTTGTGAATTCGTCCACATTAAATAACCAATCTCTTAAGCGATCCTCTCTAATGACGATGCCCGTTTTGACACTGGATCAATCCCTCGCCCAGCTTATTAAACAGACCAGAGTATTGAGTAAATTCACCTATTTCTTCGATGTGATTGCTCTTTTTATCGATTTTGGTACTGACAAAACTGATGTCTGCATCTTTTAACAACCAATCAGACACCTCAGATGCTTGACTTACTGTCTGCACTTCAGACACGGAATCAGCGACTGAATTTTCAGCAACCACACTGTCAGAATTGCCATTATTTTTAGAACTGGCATTTTCAGAGCTGTGTTGAACTTCGGTTATGTCATCAGATGCTGGTTGTGAGCCACAAGCCACCAAGCATAACAACAATGAAGTTAAGAGTATTTTTTTCATAATTCATCCATATCATTAATGTCATTAATGACCATCAGTAATCAAACCTTAATCAAAAAATCCAAAAAAAACATCAGCAAAAATGGCTTGAAAATGGCTATTGTGCCACACGAATGATTTCATTGGCTTTTTTATTTGCCATCATTTTTACTTTTTTTCGCACCATCGCCTCAATTTCATCTGCCAATTTTTCGGTGTCTATCAGATGGCTTTTTTTACCATCTTGATATACCAAGCTGTTGGGGCTTGCCCCCACCACGCCAATGTCTGATTCTTTGGCTTCTCCTGGCCCATTCACCTTACAACCAATCACCGACACATTCATCGGCTCACGAATGTCCTCTAAACGAGCCTCTAAAATATTCATCACTTTAATCACATCAAATTCTTGACGAGAACAGCTGGGGCAAGCAATGAAGTTGACCCCATTGGCACGAATGTTTAATGATTTTAAAATGTCAAAGCCAATTTTAATCTCTTCTTCTGGTGCGGCTGCCAAAGAGATGCGCATGGTATCACCAATGCCATCAAGTAGCAAACTGCCCAAAGCAATGGCGGATTTTACCGTACCTGTGCGATACACGCCAGCTTCAGTTACCCCAAGGTGTAATGGGTTGTCAATTTGGGCAGAAATCAATCGATACGCATCAAGGGTTAAGAACACATTGCTGGCTTTAACCGAGATTTTATATTGGTCAAAGCCCAGTTTTTCTAAGATATCAATGTGGCGTAACGCCGATTCTAGCATGGCCTCACCTGTTGGTTCGCCATATTTTCTTTGAATGTCTTTTTCAAGCGACCCTGCGTTTACCCCGATGCGAATGGGAACATTGTGGTGTCTGGCACAAGCAACCACTTCTCGCACTTTTTGTTCATTGCCAATGTTACCTGGATTTATCCGCAAACAATCCGCCCCTGCTTCTGCCACTGCCAAGGCAATTTTATAATCAAAATGAATGTCAGCAACCAATGGCACGCTGACTTGTTTTTTGATTTCACCAAATGCTTGCACGCTGTCCATGCTGGGCGTGGATACTCGCATAAAATCCGCCCCTGCGTCTACGCATCGCTGAATTTGGGCAACGGTGGCTTGTACATCACACGTGTCGGTATTGGTCATGCTCTGCACACTGATGGGGGCATCACCACCCACTGCCACAGAGCCGACATGGATTTGTTTGGTGCGTTTACGTTGAATGGGGGAATGATGGCTCATGATGGACTCTTGTTTTGATTGGGCTTGTTTTTATTGGGCTGATTTTTTCCGTTCATTTTGACTGGCTATGGCGACAGCTTAAAAAATTATGGTGATAATTTAAAGACAGCTTGGTTATTTTGGCTGTATTGAGACAAACGGACGGGCTGTTTATTCATATTTAGACTGACGTTTTTGACATTATCAATCTTAATGGTAAATGGGGCATTGCCAGTTAGGGTAAAACTGCCCCTACCCTTTTCACCTTGCCATAGCACTTGCCCATTGGCATCAATCACAGATAGATTGGTTTTATTTTGTACCGAAAACTCCAGCTCAGATGCTTGGGGGTTGGTTGGGCTGTTGGTTTGGTCAGCATGAGTTAGGTTTAATGCTGAGCCTGTGCTGTTGGTGATTTCGATGCCATTAAGAGCTGAGCCTTGCTCTTGGTCAATGTTGCCCATCTCTTCAATGGTGGGTTGCTGACTATCGGCTTCTTTTTGGCTTTGAGCATTGCTGACCGTCCGCAACAAAAATACTGCCAAACTGATGACACATATCACCGCCAATAACAATAGCGGATTAAAACGAAAACTGCGTCTGCTATCACGGTGCAATGTGCCCATCGGACGCAATGGAGATGCGATGTCTTCAGCTTTAGTAACACGCATTTCACTGGGATAGGCACGGTCAAAACTGGCTGACATCTCATCAACATTAAGCTTAAGATAGCGTGCATAGTTGATGGCAAAACCCTTGGCAAAGGTCTGCTGTGGCAAGGCAGCAAAGTTCTCGGCTTCTAACGCCGCCAGCTGACGCTCTTTGATGAACAAATCTTTGGACGCTTGCTCAAGGGTGATGTTTTGTTTTTCACGAGCTTTTCTTAACGCATGACCAAAAGATAAGGTATCATTTGATGATTTTGTTACTTCCATGTTGCCTCAGGATTGGTTAGCCAAGTTCTTAGAGTTTTTGCTTCATTACTTAGTGCAAAAGTGGATAACAGCTCTTGGGTCAGTTGTTGACGCTTTGCCATGTTGCCTGTTTCGTGTGCCAGTTTGATGCCTTGCATCAAGGTGCGTGGGGTGATGATTTGATGACCAAATAACGCATCAGTTTCATCATACAATTTTTGAGCTTGTTGGATACGGTTGTGTTTTAGCAACAAATCCACCAGCTCGATGCGTGAGATGATGCTGTTGCTGTCGCTTTCTAACGCCCTAATAAAAGTCTGTATGGCAGCATCGTCATTGTTCAGCTTAAGATAGGTGCGTCCTAAGTTTTCAAGTGATGCAATGCGTCCTTGATAACCGAGTGCCTCGCCTGCAATTTGAAACTGCTTAATCGCCTCAGCATGGCGGTTGGCTTGCGACAGATACACGCCATAGTTATTGTGTGCCTGCATAAAGCTTGGGTCGATACTGATGGCTTTTTTGAAGTATTCTTCTGCCTTAGCAAAGTTGCTTGGACTGCCCTCTTGCTGTAACAAGACACCCATCATATCATGAGCTGGCACATAGCGAGCATCTGCGTCAAATGCCAGTTGCAACTGACGCATGGCGGCATCAAGTTTTTTGTCTCGAATGTATTCACTGGCTAAAGTGGTGCGAATACTGGCGACTTCTTGGGGGCTTTTTTCACGGTTACCAGAAGCTTGTGTATTGGCATTATAATTGCTATTAGCAAATGCGTCGGTTGGGGTGCTTTGACAGCCAGACAACGTCAATGCCAACACTGCCACCATCATGCCAACGCTTAACTTGCCAGCCATTAACATGTCAGTTATCAACATCTTGGTGCAACCAACGTCATCAGTTGTGCTGATGTGATTTAACCCTTGTGAACAAGGCGGTTTTAAATGATGCGGTAAGCTGATTTGCAACATGGTCAAGTCTCTGTCTTTTTTAATGTTTCATGCTTTCATGTTTTATGATTTCATTGTTTTATGATTTCATTGTTTTATGGTTGATATGTTTTTCAATCTTTTAACGTTTCATGATTGATATGGCTTATTCAATGCTTTATTTCGTTCAATGCTTTGTCGCCATTTAGCCGAACGGCGTGTTTTGTCTGCCACTTGTCCAACCAACTGCCCACAAGCCGCATCAATATCATCGCCTCGAGTTTGACGCACCGTACAAAC
>ERZ1023302.109-NODE-109-length-12244-cov-4.594717_pt1 | contig 12244 bp, 8 predicted proteins | sample MGYA00380473_ERZ1023302 | MGnify/ENA primary metagenome ERZ1023302 (study PRJEB33173, sample SAMEA4830380) | metagenome | study: EMG produced TPA metagenomics assembly of the PRJEB25223 data set... | reverse complement strand
GGATTGACATAGCGATAGACTTGTAGCAATGTCATGTCAGTATCTAGCTGAGCTTCTGCTTGGTTATACAGCTGGGTGCGGTCAGCATCATTCACACCTGATGCCAAGGTTTTTGTCATGATGTTATCAAAGGTTTGGCTACTGTATTTACCGTGGTTATTGGTATTGCCAGATTTTAAAATGTTTAAGAAAGTTGATGCTTCGTTATAATCACCGCACCAACCAGCACGGGCAATTTGATAATTGCCTTCACGGCGAGCATCAAGATAAGTTTTCCATTCTTGGTTGGTTAAGGTTACATCCACCGGGCCTAAAGCTTCTTTCCAAAGTGATGCCGCTGCCACAGCAATTTTTTTGTGGTTTTCACTGGTATTATATAGCAGTTCAAACGTCAAAGGGTTGCCATCACTGTAGCCAGCTTCTGCCAATAGTTTTTTGGCTTCTTGCACACGTTTGTCTTTATCCCACGTCTCCCAATCAGGTGAAAACTTCACATTGCCGTTGGTGGCAGGTGGGGTAAATTGATAGGCAGGCGTTTGACCTTGAGCCGACACTTTATCCGTGATGGTATTACGGTCAAGTGCCAATGCCAAGGCACGGCGGACACGCACGTCGTTAAATGGTGGCTTAACCGTATTGAACTCATAGTAGTACGTGCATAAAGATGGTGAGATATGCACCTGACTGCCAAATTCAGCTTTGAGCTGATTAAATTGCTCAGGTGGTAATGACTTTTCAGTCATGTCAATTTCCCCTGCCTTATAGCGAGCCACGTCTGTGGTGGCTTCAGGGATTGGCAAAAAGGTTGCGGTGTCAATTTTGGTGTTATCATTATCGTAATAATTGGGGTTACGCTCTAGCACAACCTTGTCATTCACCTTCCACTCTTTGAGTTTATATGCCCCATTGACCACAATATTATTAGGGTCTGTCCATTTGGTATCAAATGTTTCTACTGTTTTTTGGTGCACTGGTGCAACAGATGAGTGAAATAGGGTGTCAGGAAGATATGGCACAGGCTCAGACAAGCTAATCTGTAGTGTCTTATCATCAATGGCTGTTACCCCCAAACTGTCAATTTTGGCTTTACCATCGATGATGTCTTGGGCATTGATGACTTTAACATCTGCCAGATAACTGGCATAAGGTGATGCGGTCGCTGGGTCAACCACACGGCGAAAGCTATAAACAAAGTCATTGGCGGTAACAGCATCGCCATTTGACCACTTGGCATCTCGCAACTTAAATGTCCATACCTTGTTATCTTCACTGCTCCATTCACTTGCCATGCCAGGTATGGTTTTGCCATCTGGGTCAGTGGTGGTCAGACCAACCAGCATTTGACGTACCAGATTGGCTTCTGGAACACCTGAGATTTTATGTGGGTCAAGTGACTCAACTTCTGCGCCGTTATTGATGGTGATGGCTTGGGTGTCTGCCAAAACATTGGGGTCAATATTGCTGGTGTCTGAAGTGGCATTGCCTTGTGTGTCGGTGGTGTTTGTGGGGCTGTTTCCACAAGCGGTTAATAAAAGAGCAGAAGCAACCGCTGTGGGTAAGGCTAAGTGCATCAAAGAAGAAAGGCGGCTCATATGAATTCCTTGAGTTAAAAATGGTCAGTCCATGACAAGGCAGACAAAGTAAATGCTAAGGTTTAACATTGTGATGTTTTAACGATGACTCGTTATCAGCCTTTTTTATCACAGAAGACGTCAAAAATCATTCAGTTACAAAATGTCAATGAATGCTGACATATCACAAAAATGTAACAGTATTGTGATATACTTCGCAAGCATTTTTTTAATTATTTTATCAGCAAGAATGACTTTACCAGCAAGTCCGTCAATATCGTGTCATCAATCCATTGTTTTAAGGAGCAAGTTCTTGTTGTTACCATGTTTGCCATCACCATGTTTGCCATCACCCTGTTTGTCGTTAAAGTGGCAAAGCTTGACCCAAATTAAGATAAAAAAAATCAAGTTGGATAATGCCTAAAATGCCCAAAACATTTAATAAGAACATAACAACCCGCTGGGCTTGCGTATCCTTTATGGGCATTGGGCTGATGACGGCAGTCATGACCGCTTGTCGCCAGCCGCCACAATATGGCGATATTCAAGGCGAGACCATGGGGACAAGCTATCATATTCGTTATCAATTACCCAAAACTGCCCAAGCCACCGATGCCAACATTAAGACAGCCGTTGACCAACGCCTTGAGCAGGTCAATGCCAGCATGTCCACTTATCAGCAAGACTCCTTAATCAGCCAGTTTAACCGACTGCCTGCCAACACTCCCATGACTGTTGATGCTGATTTCATCAAGGTATTGACTGACAGCCAACAGGTGTATCAAGACTCGCAGGGAGCATTTGACCCCACAATCATGCCATTGGTTGAATTGTGGGGATTTGGCACAAGCATGCGAATTGACAGACTACAAAATCCCCCAAGCGATGCGGACATTGCCACCGCCAAAAGCTTGCTGAATTTTCATGGCATCGCCCTAAAGCAAGACCAGCTTAGCAAAAATCAAGATGGTGTGGCGTTGGATTTTTCTGCCATTGCCAAAGGTTATGGGGTTGATGTGATTGCTGATGTGTTGGCAACTGATTTTCATATTGATAATTATATGGTAGAGATAGGTGGGGAAGTTGCCACGTCAGGCATCAACGAGCAAGGGCAGGGTTGGCAGATTGGTATAGATGCGCCGATATTGCACTCATCAGTTAACAACCGACAGACTTTGGCTGCCATCAAACAGCCAGTTAATGAACAAAAACAAGGCAACATGCACCTTGCCACGTCAGGTAACTATCGCAATTCAGTGGTGTATGATAATGTGCGTCATAGTCATACCATTGACCCAACGACAGGCAAACCCATTGTTGGCGGTGCGTCATCAGTAACGGTGGTGGCTAAATCGGTGGCGTTGGCAGATGGCTGGGCAACGGCATTGACCGCCATGCCTTATGATAAAGCGTGGCAACTGGCAAATAAGCAGGGCTTGGCAGTCTTGTTTGTGATACCTAAAAATGACAGCGACATCAATGCTGACAGTCATCAGCCAGATGATTGGCAAATTACCCAAACCCCTGTCATGCAAGCGTTAAGAGCAGGTGGCAAAGTGAGCAGATGATTGATGGACAGTCAGCAGGTGATGATACGTAGGAGAAAATCATGTATGTGATGATGGTGGTGGTGTTTATATTGGGTTATCTGGCGATAGCGTTAGAGCATAACATTCATGTGGATAAGGCAGCATCAGCATTGTTGACCGCAGCCATATTATGGACGCTATTGATGTTGGGGGCAGATGTTTTGCTGGCAGGTGGTGATGTGGCTAACATGACCAACATGGCTCACGGTGGTCATGGCGGTGCTGGTCTTGATGTCAGTGCCTTGCTCAATGTGGAGTTAAGACATCATTTGTCAGAAATTGCTGAGATTTTGTTTTTCTTGATGGGGGCAATGGTGATTGTGGAGCTGATAGATGCTCATGATGGCTTTGAAGTGATTACCAGACGCATTGCCACCACCAGCGCTGTTAGCCTACTTTGGACCATTGGCGGTTTGACTTTCTTTTTATCAGCACTGTTAGATAATTTGACAACCACCATTGTGATGGTATCGCTATTACGTAAACTGGTGGCTGACAAACAGATGCGTTGGTGGTATGTGGGCTTAGTGGTAATTTGTGCCAATGCAGGCGGTGCATGGTCGCCCATTGGTGATGTTACCACCACCATGCTGTGGATTGGGCATCAAATCAGTGCCAATCGCATCATTGTGGATTTGATTTTGCCCAGCCTTGTTGCAGCCGTTGTTCCTTTGGCGGTGCTGTCGATGATGCTTAGGGGCAAGCAGGTCAGTCGTCCTGCTGTTGCTGATGGCATGAGCCAAATGGCTGTTAACCATCAAGCCGCTGTTAATCATCAAGCTGATTTGCATCATCAAGCTGATTTGCATCATCAAGCTGATCGTGCCACACAATCTTATTCAACCGATAAATCTGATGACACCATCTCTGATGACACCATCAAGGATAACGCACAAACCCAGTTATCAACCAACAATCCCATCACCCCTGCCATGCGTCAATCGGTATTGGCATTGGGTTTGTCAGCATTGGCGTTTGTGCCTGTGTTTAAGACCATCACCCATTTGCCCCCTTATATGGGCATTTTATTTGGTGTGGGGATATTGTGGATTTTTACCGAAATTAAGCATCACCATCACTCTTGGGAAGTTAAAAAACGAGTTACCGTGGTGGGGGTATTGTCTCGAGTTGATATGGCAAGCATTTTATTCTTTTTAGGTATTTTGTTGGCGGTGTCTAGCCTTGCAACGTCAGGGCATTTGGGGCATATGGGGGCGTGGTTGGATCAAAACTTTGGTAATTTATACGTGATTAACATACTCATTGGTCTGTTGTCATCTTTGGTGGACAATGTGCCATTAGTGGCAGGGGCAATGAAAATGTATCCTTTATTGACAACGGCAGATTTGACTGGCTTGACAGGTGCTGAATTGGCAAGGCAAAGTCAATTTGTACAAGATGGGGCATTTTGGCACTTTTTGGCATATTGCGCAGGGACTGGTGGTAGCTGTTTGATTATTGGCTCAGCGGCTGGGGTTGCTGCCATGGGTATGGAAAAAATCCCCTTTACATGGTATCTAAAACGCATCAGCGGTCTGGCGTTGTTGGGTTATCTGACTGGGGCAGGGGTTTATATGGTCATTCATGTGATGTTGTAAGCAGCTTGTGAATAAGCTTATGAAGAAGCTTGTGAAGATGTGCGATGATGATTGACGAACACACCCAAGTACAGACGTTTTAACTGTGTTTTGCTAGCTGTGTTTTGCTAACTGTGCCTGTCATCAGGATTTTTGATGCTCTTTGCAAAATTAAAACATGCTTTTGTCATGCCTGCCATGTCATTTCTGTTATGATAAAACATAAATGACATGAACCATAAACTTGTCAGGGCGTGTTGATAAGCCAACACGCCGTACAATCTTATTTAAGACCATTTAGGAATCATCATGCTCAGTCAACTATTGCCCATTATTGCCATCACCTTTGCCGTGTTTGTGTTGTTTTTTTTGTTCATGGGCATCGGCTACATGGTTAAAAAGCAACCGTTAAAAGGGTCTTGCGGTGGTGTGGCGAACTTGATGGGTGATGAATATTGTCAATTTTGTGGCAATGACCCCAACAAATGCGACAGCCTAAACAACGATAACAACGCTTTAAACAATACCCAAAATGAGCAAACCACCAAACAAAGTCAGCAACGCCAAAAAGCAAAAGAACTTGGCAAGGCGGTATGATGGGTTATGTTGATAACATACCACTCAGCTAAGATTTTGAGTGGTATTTTTTTGTTTGTGTTGTTGGTCAGGGTTTTTGCTCATCACTTTTAACCATCAAAAGTCATCACAAGTCATTACAAGTCATCAAAAGTCATCAAAAGTCATCTTATGTCCACGCCCACAACGCCTAACCCCAGCCCTAATCCTCACCCTAACCCCATTCAAACGCAATCTGTGGCAGATACAGTCAGTCGTCGTCAGTTTTGGTTGGTATTGATTGGCATGATATTGTTGGCAGCCAACATGCGCAGCCCCATCGTGGCATTGGGGTCTTTGGTCAATGTGATCCAAGAGGCACTCAACATCAGTGCAGTTGAGGTGGGCTGGCTTGGTTCAGTACCAATGGTATTATTTGCCTTTGGGGCGTTGGTCTCACCTAAGCTTGCCAAACGGTTTGGTTTGGGCAATTTATTACTGTTGTCTATTGTGTTCATGACAGTGGGTATCTTATGGCGAGTGTTTTGGGTAGGGTGGTGGCCGTTTTTATTTGGTACGGTGCTGTTGTCCTTTGCCATATCCATTGCCAATACTTTGGCTGCTCCAGCCATTAAACAATTAACACCAAGGCACATTCCTTTGGTAACAGGCATATTCAGTACCAGCATGTCAGTGATGGCAGGGGTGGCAGCAGGGGTGGTTTTGCCGATTGAACAATGGCTGGGTTGGCGGTGGGCTTTGGGCAGTTGGGCAGTATTGGGCATCATGGCGTGTCTGTTATGGTTGCCCATACGCTCAAGGTTGGCTGACAAAACCGCCTCCAGCATAACCGCCAATGCCACAGCATCAAGTTCATTTGCCATGGGCAATCTGCCAAACATTCGTATGTGGCAAACCCCGTTGGCTTGGCAGATTGCGGTCTTTATGGGTTTGCAGTCGTTACTGTTTTATACGGTTGCCAGTTTTTTACCGACCATTTGGGTAAGTAAAGGGCTAGACCCAATCACCGCAGGCAATATGGGCATGGTTTATCAAGTGATGGCACCCTTGGCAACTTTGGCATTGACGGTATTCATGGGGCGTCGACGTTGGGTGCGTCCATTGGCAATGTTTGCAGCGTTGATTAATGTGGTGGGAACGGCTGGTTTGGCATTTGCTTCACCAAGTTTGGCTTGGTTATGGACAGCATGTATGGGGTTGGGTGGGGCAATGATATTCACCATGTGTATCATGATGATAGGAATGCGAACTTATGATACTGAGCAAGCAAGTAACCTATCTGGCATGGCGCAGACAGTTGGTTATGGCATTGCCATCATTGGTCCTTTGGGCATGGGCAGTTTGCATGAATATTTGGGCAGTTGGCATGTGCCATTGTTCATTTTATTTGTCTTGATGGTATTTAATGTGTTCATGGGCTGGCTGGCAACACGTCCAGTCATGATAGATGGCTCACACTTATAGTGTCCAAACATGATGTCCAAGTAATGCCCAAGTATGGCTTTCAAGCCCACCAATCTCATTAATTGGAGACCGCAGATGGCATGTTTTAGCAATAAAAATTAACAAAACATTTCAAACACACTCGATTGTTACATGGCTTATGATATTACTTGCAAAACTTAACTCAGCTCTCTTAAAACTTGCACATACAGCATGAAATATCTTGTTACCATATTTCCATCGTTAGCCAAGATGATTTTAGAACGTATTAATCCGTTCAATCAGTTTGGCATCATCAACCCATTAGGAGACACAACGATGAAAACATCATATAAAACCCTTATCGCCCTAGCTGTTGGTACTCTCATGACCGCAGGCGCTCAAGCTGCTGTCTATCATTCAACAGCTTATGGTCAGCCTTATGTTGGTGCTAAAGCTGGTAAATTAGATGTTAAAGTCGATAGTATAAGCAATAAAGAAATTACCAATAAAGACCCAATGGCTTATGGCATCTATGGTGGCTATAACTTTGACCCCAACTTTGGTGTGGAAGCGGAGTTTGTTGGTTCTGGTAAGGCAGACTTAACACACGATGGTGTTAAAGGCGATGTTGATGCCAAAACATACGGTGTCTATGGCACATACCGCTATGGTGTTCCCAACACAGGCATTTATGCCAAAGGCAAACTGGGTGTTGCCAAGACAAAAGTTGATGGCAGTGCCACAGGCTTTAAATACACTGATGACAAAACTTCATTGGCAGGTGGCGTGGGTGTAGGCTTTCAACCCATACCAAATGTTGGCATCGAAGCTGGCTATGATTGGTTGAATGGCAATGCCAAATTGATGAGCGTCGGTGCTCATGTGAAATTCTAACACACCATAAAAATGATTAAAAAAAACAGCTTCTTAATGGGAGCTGTTTTTTTTATCGTTAAAATTAAATAATATCAAACAACTTTTAACACAAGCTTTAAGAAAATTTAAATCACCTTGCTAAACCGATTTGTATGTTTTTTCTCCAAATAGTCATCAAATACCATCGCCACATTACGCCCTAATAAGCGTCCTTTTGGCAGCACTCGAATGCCTTTGGCATCTATCTCTACCAATTTATCGGTTTGCATGTCCCTCAACGCTTGGATTTCTTCAATAAAATACGTCAGCGCATCAATACCAAATCGGTGATTGACATCAGCAAAATCAATATAATCATGGCACAATAAATTCATGATGACATAACCACGCAACTGATCACGAATGTCAGCATCAATGTGCTTAACCGCTGGCAGTTTATGCTCATCTATCAGTTGTTGGTAGTTTTGTAAATCAGTGTCATTTTGTAAAACATGGCGATGACCATTGGCATTAATTTGGCTGATGGCAGATACCCCAAAACCTAATAAATCACAATCTCCCAAAATGGTATAACCCTGAAAATTACGATGCAACTTGCCTTCTCGTTGAGCCACCGCCATTTCATCGTCAGGTTTGGCAAAATGGTCAATGCCAATGTATTGATAGCCAGCTTCGCTTAACGCATTGATGGTGTTGCCAAGCATGGTCAGTTTATCAGCAGGACTTGGTAAATGTTCTTCTTTGATTTGCCGTTGTCCCTTAAAACGTTCTGGTAAATGGGCATAATTAAATATCGACAGACGGTCAGGCGCAATGTCAATAATTCTGTCCACGGTATCAGCAAGACTGGCAATGGTTTGGTGGGGCAAACCATAAATCAAATCAATGTTAATGGAATGAAAGTCCAATCGCCGAGCTTCGTCCATCACTTTACGCACCAGCTCTTCTGGTTGCACTCGATTGACCGCAATTTGTACGTTCTCTTCTAAGTCTTGCACACCAAAGCTCACCCGATTAAAGCCAAGTTCTCTTAATACGATCAGCGTGTTGTCAGTTAACTCTCTTGGGTCGATTTCAATGGAATAATCGCCCTCTTTTTCTGGCACAAAGTCAAACTGCGTTTGTAAAAATGTCCATAATTGAGCCAACTCATCATCTTGCATGAATGTGGGCGTACCACCACCTAAATGTAGCTGTTTGACGATGGGTTTTTCTTTTCCCAATAGCTGGCGTTTATGTCTAATCTCAGCAAACAAATAGGCCAAATAATCCCCCGCATCGCTGTTTTTTTTGGTGATGATTTTGTTGCAACCACAGTAGTAACATAAATGCCGACAAAATGGAATATGAAAATACAACGATAATGGCACACGAGAGTCTCTGTGTTGTAAAATCTGTTCTTCCACCCCATTTTTAATTGGGGTAAATTCCAAGGCAGTCGGATAAGATGTGTACCTGGGACCTGAGCGATTATATTTATGAATCAGTTCTTCATTAAATAGATTTTTTTCTAAAGTAAATTGGGTGTTTTGACGAGCGTAAGGATTGACATTACTATCATCTTGTCGCTCAGTAAAGGCGTGTTCTTGCATGTTGGCTACCTTGGGATATCAGTGGTTAGACGGTAAAATTATTGCTATTATAGCAAATTTAGTCCATTCATCGGAGACTAATCAAATCTGGTCTAAGGAAACCTATGTCATTTGCCCAAGTAAGTACTCGTTCGGTCGTGGGATTGCATGCCCCTGCTGTCATGGTTGAAGTTCATCTGTCTCAGGGATTGCCTGCCTTGACCATTGTTGGCCTACCAGAAGCTGCCGTACGAGAGAGCAAAGATCGGGTGCGTTCTGCCATCATCAACTCTAACTTTCAATTTCCCAATCGTCGTCTTACCATTAACCTTGCCCCTGCTGATTTGCCAAAAGATGGATCAAGGTTGGATTTGCCCATCGCCATGGGCATTTTAGCCGCCAGTGGGCAGATTGACCCAAACTGGCTGACCGATTATGAATTCATTGGTGAATTGGCATTAAACGGTGATTTGCGTCCTGTATCAGGGGCATTGGCAGTGGCACGAGCCATCAAATCAGACAACCATAAAACCAGTCAACAAGCGGATAAAACACACTCTCCTGTTCTGACCCAGCACCTAAAGAAGACCCTTATCGTTCCCCAAGCCAATGGCACACAGGCCAGTCGAGTGGCAGATATTACGGTGCTTGCAGCAGACAGCTTACAAGCCGTTTGCCAACACTTACAAGCGGTTTTTGCCCCATTAACAGACGATGATGACAAGCATCGCCTAACCCCTGTTGTCGCCAAACCAAGCCAACACACACGCCATCATCAGCCAGATTTAGCCGATGTTAAAGGGCAACTGCATGCCAAAAGAGCGTTAGAAATCGCCGCAGCGGGTGGTCATTCTTTACTGTTTAAAGGGCCACCAGGCTCAGGAAAAACCCTAATGGCATCAAGACTGCCCAGCATCTTGCCTGATTTGACTGATAACGAAGCCTTAGAAGTGGCAAGCATCTATTCAGTCGCTGATACCGATTATGCTTATGGCACACGTCCTTTTCGTGCCATTCACCATACCATCAGTGCGGTGGCATTGGTGGGTGGTGGCTCACGCCCAAAGCCAGGTGAAATTACCCTTGCTAATAAAGGCGTGCTGTTTTTAGATGAAATGCCAGAATTTAACCGTAAAGTGTTAGAAGTCTTACGTCAACCTCTTGAATCCAAAACCATCACCATCAGCCGAGCCAATCAGCAGGCCACCTTTCCAGCCAATTTTCAACTGGTTGCTGCCATGAATCCTTGCCCATGTGGTTATTATGGCGACCCATCAGGGCGCTGTCATTGTAGACCTGAAGCCATTCAACGTTATCAAGACAAAATCTCAGGACCACTGCTTGACCGCATTGACTTACACATCACCGTTCCTGCCATGCCGATCGCTGACCTACAAACCACCCAAGCAGGTGAATCTTCCGCCAGTGTGCGAGCAAGAGTCAGTCAAGCCCATCAACGTCAGCAACAGCGACAAGGCAAAGTCAACAACGAGCTTACCTCCAGCGAGCTGGACAGTTATGCCCTACTGGGAGATGCTCAAAAAACCCTATTACAAACCGCCCAACAACGCCTAAACCTATCAGCACGCAGTTATCACCGAGTACTTAGAGTCGCCCGCACCATTGCTGATTTGGCAGGCAGTGAGCAGATTGATACCCATCACCTAACCGAAGCGTTAAGCTATCGAGGATAATAAATGCTCAACCAGCTCACCAAATTCATCAAACACCCATGTTGGCTCACTCATCGTAATTGGCTCACCATAATTGTAACCATATGTTAGCCCCACCGTTGCCATTCCAGCCGACTGCCCAGCCAACACATCATTTTTACTGTCCCCAATCATCACCGCATCACACACATTAACCCCCAGTCGCTCACACACCATCAACAAAGGCAACGGATCAGGCTTTTTCACTGGCAAACTATCGCCACCAAACACCACCGAAAATAAATCTTCCCAACCAAACAGCCCTAACAACTTAGGCACAAACCGCATTGGCTTATTAGTTACCAACGCTAACTCAAATCCAGCCGAACGCAACCGCCGAAGCCCATCATCTACCCCAACATAAGGTACTGTCTGCATCGCACACAACTCACCATCACACAACTCACCATCACATAACGCACCATAATGACGCAAAAACACCTTATGTGCCATCTGCACCACATCGCTTAATGGCCCCATCGTCGTTATTGTCGCCATGGTTATCTGGCCATCTGTTGTCTCATTAACTGTCTTGCTCACCGACAACAACGCCCGTTCCACCAACTTAAAAGACCCATTACCCACCCAACCACGCACCACCGACTCATCAACCTGCTCATATCCCAACTCATCAAGCATCGCATTCACCGCCACCGCCAAATCAGGCACACTATCAATCAGCGTCCCATCCAAATCAAAAATTAACAACCCAGTCATCACACACTCCCATCATAACACTCCCATCATAATACTCCCACAGTCATAATAAAATAACATACAATCAATACCACCCATCATAATCCCATTCTAACAACATAATAAAATCTAAAAAAATAACAAAATCTAAAAAAAACCAAAAAAACCCCTTGACAGCGTTCAACAACCCTATATAATACCTCGCACTTAAAGCAACAAGCCAAAGGTCAAGCAGACCGAAAGCGGAAGCGAACAACTTAAGAGCAACAACTTAAGTTAAGAAACAAAAAAGGTAAAAAGCTTTAATCAACCAAACATCAACTTAAAGTTAAACATCAACTTAAAGTTAAAAAAATTAAAGCAAAAAACCTTAAAAAAAGCTTGACAGAAAATCAAACCATGATAAACTGGTCAGCTCACAATGACAAAACGTTTCAAGCTGTTAAATCAAACGTTAAATCAAACAGCAACCAAACAAAACAACATTGTAATAATAAAGCAAAACAACAAGCGACGCTAATTATATTAACAACATAATATAGTAAAGCGAAGCAAGCAAGTCTAGTGGACGACACAGACAGAACTATATAACAACGAACCAAGAAACAACTTGTGTGGATTTTTACTGACAAAAAAATGGCTTTTAAAGAA
>ERZ1023302.98-NODE-98-length-12832-cov-4.491900_pt1 | contig 12832 bp, 10 predicted proteins | sample MGYA00380473_ERZ1023302 | MGnify/ENA primary metagenome ERZ1023302 (study PRJEB33173, sample SAMEA4830380) | metagenome | study: EMG produced TPA metagenomics assembly of the PRJEB25223 data set... | reverse complement strand
GGGTTTCAATCGCCACATACCATTGGTCGGTCAAAAGTGGTTCAATGACTGTACCAGAGCGGTCGCCATAGGGGCGTTTTAATTCGTGGGGTTCTACTTTTTCTAAAAAGCCGTGCGTTTCTAGGTCGGCAATGATTTTTTTACGAGCGTCAAAGCGGTCAAGCCCTTGATAAGCAGGCGGACAATTTTCGTTCATCGTGCCGTCAAGGTTCATTAGGTTAATAATCTCAATGTTTTGGCGTTCGCCGACTTCGTAGTCATTAAAATCGTGGGCAGGGGTAATTTTTACGCACCCTGTACCAAATTCAGGGTCAGGATAAGGGTCGGCGAGTACAGGAATGACACGGTCGGTCAATGGCACGTGAACCATTTTACCCAAAATGTGCGTATATCGGCTATCATCAGGGTGTACTGCCAAACAGCCGTCTGCCAAAATGGTCTCTGGGCGAGTGGTGGCAATGTGCATATACTTGCCGTCAAGGCTTGCTCCATTGGCGTCCGTTTGCCCAGCGGCAAAAGGATAGCGAACGTGATACATAAAGCCTTTTTCATCACGATTTTCCACTTCCAAATCACTAATGGCGGTTTTTAATTTACAGTCCCAATTGACAAGGCGTTTGCCACGATAAATCAAGCCCTCATCATAAAGCCGCACAAACACCTCTTTGACCGCCTGCGACAGACCGTCGTCCATGGTAAAGCGTTCACGAGACCAGTCCACGGACGACCCCAAACGGCGAATTTGGCGAGTGATGTTGTTACCTGACTGCTCTTTCCACGCCCAAACCTTGTCAATGAACTTTTCACGCCCCAAATCATGACGGCTGATGCCTTGTAACCCAAGCTGACGCTCCACCACCATCTGTGTGGCGATGCCTGCGTGGTCGGTACCGGGCTGCCAAAGCGTGTTATGACCCATCATGCGATGATAGCGGGTTAATGTGTCCATGATGGTGTTGTTAAAGCCATGCCCCATATGCAGCGAACCTGTAACATTGGGCGGCGGCAAGGCGATGGAAAAGGCATTTTGTTTGTCGCTGATGGCAGGGTTTGATTGGGGTTTAAAATGGCCTTGTTGTTCCCAGATTTGATACATGCCATTTTCCATATCAGCAGGGTTGTAGGCATTTTGCATCATTTTTAAGGCGTGAGTTAGGCTTTGACTTAAAGTATTGGTTTGTGTGGTGTGTTGAGTCATGAGATTTGTCTTAGTAAAATTTGGTGAAATTGTCTTAATAAAATAAAGTGAAAGTGAATGTTTAAAACAAAGTGAATGATAAACTCAGAGTGTTGCTAACACAACTGTGCTAACAGAACTTCGCTAACAGGGTTTGGTTAACCATGATGACTAAGTAGGTTACATTGTAGGTTACATTTGTCTAAAACATAAATGGCAGATGACTGCAAAAGAGTTGATTCATGATGAACATGAGTGATCTTTGATGTTTGTTATGTTTGTGTTATGTTTGATGGAATAGCAAATACAACTGGGTTAAATTCTCTTCCAAGCTGTTTGCCATTTGAGCCAATAGGTCATCATCTTGGCGAATGTCAGATAAGGTCTCATCGTCTTCATCAATGCCACTAAACACAATCATCGGTAAGGTCAGCATCGCCACGTCATCTTCGGTGTCATTGTCGGCGAACCAGTCATCTGTTTCATCGGCATACATGGCATCAATAAAGCCCACTGCCCAAGCAGAAAGCTCTGAATCTGGTGAAAAATCCATAGGCTCTTCTGTGTCATCTGTATCGCCAACAATAAAGGGTAAGTGAATTGGAGCTTCGTCTTTGAGTTCGGATTCTATGGCGGTTTGCCAAGCGTGTAGGGCAGACTTGATGGCATCAGGCACGCTGTCTTGTTGCCCTTCAAACAAAGCAGACAACCAGTTGGTAAATGGCTTACCCACCACCGTGGCGGTCAAAAACCCATGCGTGGCAATGTGGTCTAAGCCGGATTGGTTGTCAGCAGAATCCAAATAGGCAAGTAGTTGTGGGTCGGGTATTTGGTTCATTATTTTCCTTCATTTATTCTTCATCACTCCAATCATCATCTAAGTCGTCCAAGCCATCTAGGTCATCTAAATCGTCTAAGTCATCTAAATCATCTTTTAGCTCACGCTCCAGACGTTTTTGTGCCAGTAAATCATCAATCAAACGACGTTTTTCTAAACTGCGGGTTCGAGAAGTTGTGCCTGTCTCACTTTCATCAGCCAGTTTTGCGTCTTCATCTTCTTCAGCAAAACCATCATCTTCAAAATCATCTTCTAAGTCACTCATAAAAACTCCTTAATCCATCAAATAAATCATCGGTAAAATCCATGCGTGTGGTCAAAACCTGTCTCATGCGTTTGGAACGTGGGTTTTGATAAATAGCCTTATAAAGCCTAATGCTGATTTTGTCAATGGCTTTATGGTATTGGTTGATGTTGTCAAACGGTCAGCATGATGTCATTACGCAACGAAGTTAAGCGGTTGATGGTGTCATCATCTGCTCCGATAATGCGTCGGCATTCTCGTTCATAGACAGATTTTGGATTGTTTAACTGGGTCAGTTGGATACGCTGTTGGATTTGCGTCAGCTCTTGAGTGGGCAATAGCACATAGGTTTGATGTTCTTGAAAGCGACCCTTAAGCAAATGGACGATACCATCACTTTGCTCGGTATGGGCAATGGTGGCATTGATGGGTAGGGCAAATCGCTTCAGCTCACGGTGTCTGTCAAAGATGATTTTATTGAGCATCATGCACAGCATCGCCAGCATCACACTGGCTTGAGCAAGCTTACTATTGGCATTGTCAAAGCCCTGTTTGACATTTAAGGTGATTCGGGCAGGGTGATTGATGGCAAAATGTTCAAGACTTTGCAGTTGCACACCTTGAAATGATGGTTGTCGTAACAGCTCAAGACTTGCGGTCTGTAGTAAGTCATTACACAAGGTCAGATAGGGCTGGGCAATTTGGGGTGATAGCTTGCTTAATAAGCGGTGTTCATCAGCAAACATAAATGCCACCACGATGGGCGTATCAGTGTTGGTAGGAATATGGCGAGTTTGCTTCGCTCCATTTGGATTAACCAAATTTTGTTGTTGGGTTTGGTGTTTGGTAGAATCTTGCCAAGAAGACGGTTGAGCCTTATTGGCTACTGGGTTGTCGGTTGGTGGGCTGTTTTGGTCAGTGTCTTTTTGCGTGTTCGGTTTGAATTGACCACGCTTTAAAAAACGACTGACTTGTGAGCTGATATCATCATAGACATGGCCATGGTCTGGTTGGCTGGTGGCTGGTGGGCTTGATTCGTCATCAGATGGGTTGGCAGTGTTGTTGTCTGTATTCGGCGTGCCATCATGTCTGTCGTCATGTGAGAAGTGAACCCCACCGTGTTGTTGGTTGCTTGCCATGTCGTTATTTGTCATGTCGTTGTTTGCCATGTCATTGCTTGCCATGTCATAGTGCAACACATAATAATCATGAATGTCACGGCTTAGCCGTTGCAACTGCCCTTTGGTTGGGCGAGCAATATGGCCATATAACAACCATATCAACAGATGGACAATCAATGCCCCAAGTTCAAACGGCCATAGCGTTTTGACCATCTCACCTTTGCTGGTGCGTTTGATGGTCAGCTCGACATCGCCAACCTTATTGTTTTGTAGCAGGACGGGTTTGTGGTGGGTTATGCCTGCTTGCAAGGGGGCGTTTCCTGTTTGTACCAGTATGTTGCCAGCGTTGTCTAATAAAGTTAGCCGAGTAACGTCAATGTCGTTGCCAAGGCGGTCAGCGATGACGCTTAGGCTGACTCGGTCATCTTGATAAAGAGCCACCCCTGTGGTTTCTGCCAACTCACTGATGAGCTGTTTGGCTTTGTGTTCACGGTTGGCATTTAGTTGTTGCTCTAAACTAAATACCATAAGTACGCTATGCAATATAAAGCTGATAAGAATGATGATGGCAAACAATCCTTGCCTAGGGGCGGTGTAAGTCATAATGATGCTTAAAATCAAATGGCAAATAGGGTGATGATTATATATGTTCGCTGATGATTTGATAACCTTATTATTGTGTTAATCCGTGATAAAATCTGTCCAACATGCCATAATGTCAGTAACTGATGATTTGTTAATACGTTAATAGGACAGATAGCTTATGAATATCGATATCAATACGGCACACATCACATCAAACATTCATTCAGATGCCATTCATTCAAATATGACAAATATTAATAGTGCCTTAAGCCAAACCTTGCAACATCGCTTAAAACAGCACAGCACCACCACCATGCAGGCTTGGCAAGATGGGCTAAAGCAAGTATTGGTAAAGGCAAAAATTAAAGATGCTGAGCAGATGGTGAGTGATGTGGCAAGTTTATATGCGTTACCGATATATGCGTTGATAGTGGTGATACGCACCGAGATGCTCAGCCATGTCAGTAACATCAATGCTCAGGCGTTATTAGCAGATTGGGCGTATGCACAAGCCAACACACCAGCAGGTTGGCAAATTACCAACATTGATGACAATGACCGTAGTGAAGCAGATACCTTAAAGCAAGTGGTGGCATCGCTGACTGAGTATGATGATGTTCTGACACCTGTGTCGGTTAATCGCTTGGTACTTTGTCCCAGTGATGTGCAGATGCTTAAGCCCAATGACAGTAAAAGTCGTGCCATTGCTCATGTGATTGATGAACAGGTAACCCATCATTTACAAGACAAGCTGGGTCATTTGGGCTTGACCGAAGAGCAGGCAAGAGGTGCATTTGATTGCCATATTTTACCTGTTGCTGACATGCTACACACCCACCGCTTGGCGTGTTTTGATATGGATTCTACTTTGATAGAGCAAGAAGTCATTGTTGAGCTTGCCAAAGTGATGGGTGTGGGTGATAAAGTCAATGACATCACCGATTCTGCCATGCGTGGTGAGTTGGATTTTGATGAATCGTTTGCTCAGCGGTTGGCATTACTGGAAGGACTGCCTGAGCATCATTTAGCAGACATTGCTGATTCATTAACCTTATCAAAAGGGGCAAAAACCACGTTGGCGTTATTATCTGCCATGGGTTATCACACCGCCTTGATATCAGGGGGTTTTGAGTATTTTGCCAAGCAAGTTGCTAAGCAGTTGGGTATCCATGTGGTTCATGCCAATGCCTTATCAATGCAAGATGGGCAGATGACAGGTAGGGTGCAAATGCCCATCATCAATGGGGCGACCAAAGCTGTGCTGGTCAGACAAATCACTGATGAGCTTGGCATCAGCAAGCAAGCGGTGGTGTGTGTTGGCGATGGGGCAAATGATTTGCCGATGATGGACATGGCAAATTTGGGGCTGGCGTATCGTGCCAAACCCATTGTACAAGCCCGTGCTGATGCCGCCATTAACTGCACAGGGTTAGAAGGTGTGTTGTATGCGTTGGGGTATGCGTCTTTAACCAGCTAAACAAGCTAAGCCTTGATAACGAGTAAATGAGCCATGATGCCCTAAAACAACGTCCTAAAACAATGCCCTAAAACAATGTCCTAAAACCGCTTATGATGAATTGATGGCGGTTTTATTGCCTTTTTGCTGTTTATTTTTTGTTTTTTTAATAATTTTGCTTTTTCAATAAGATGTGATTAAAAATGGTTATGACCAAACCCAATCAGCCCCCCCAAACACATGCCATTCATTCATCTGCTCATATCCAGTTACCGCCTGCCCAAAAAGACAGCAAACATGATTTATTGCTGGTGTATTTTAAGGGCATGGCGATGGGAGCGGCAGACATCGTACCAGGGGTTTCTGGTGGTACGATTGCCTTGATAGCAGGCATTTATCAACGTTTGATTAATGCGTTAAGCAGCATGACATTGGGGCTGATTGCCACTTGGCAACACACATATCAAGCATATGGCATCAAAGGTAGCATATCTGCCATATGGCGTGCGTTAGATGGCACATTTTTATTGTGCCTACTGGCAGGCATTATCACAAGCTTTGCGGTATTGGCAAACTTGGTTAGGCACTTGCTCACCCATCAGCCATTGGCGATTTGGTCGTTCTTTTTTGGTTTGGTGATGGCAACGGTGGTTGTGTTGCTCGGTCAAATTGAGCGTTGGAATGTTGCCCGAGTGGGGTTATTCGTGCTTGGGGCAACAATGGCGGTGATGATAAGCTTGTTGCCGTTTGTCTCTGCCACGCCAAGCTTGCCGTATCTATTTTTTGCGGGGGCAATTGCCATTTGTGCGATGATATTACCTGGCATTTCAGGCTCATTTATTTTGCTATTGCTTGGGGTGTATGAAGTGATATTAGATGCTGTGCATCGCATGGACATTGGCATCATCTTAACCGTGGTGGCTGGCATGGTAACAGGGTTGTTGTTATTTACCAAGTTTTTAAAATGGTTATTGGTTCATTATTATCAAGGCACATTGGTGTTGTTGACTGGGTTTATTGCTGGGTCATTGGTAAAAATATGGCCTTGGCAAGTTGATGCGGTGCATTTTTTACCTTGGCAATATCCTGATGGGGCAAGGTGGGGCATGACGCTTGGGCTAATGGGATTGGGTATGGTCAGTGTTTTATTATTAACCAAACTTGGTTCACAAAAGCAGACGAGCTAAACCTTGTTGCGTTTGTTATACAAAACCTTGCCATCGAGCAAGGTTTTTTTGTTGTTTGAGTTATTTGAGAGATTGCATATTGATTAACCCATCACCATGGGCAACATGTTACTTTCCACAATGCTTAATGCCTGTTCTGCCAAAATCAACACAAAAAAAGCAATCATTGGCGATAAGTCAATCATGCCAAGGTTGGGGGTAATCTTACGAAACGGTGCTAAGATGGGTTCTGCCAACTGCATGATGATGTCAATGATGGGGTGCATGGAATTGGTAAACACCACAATCCAGCTGACAATAATCGAACCGATAATCACATAACGACACATACTTAAAAAATCAATAATCAGGCTTAATGACCCCTCAAAAAATAGCTCAAGTGGATTATAACCATGATGACTTAAGAGTGCATTGCCAGCCAAATCAATCAGGCGGATTAAAAACATCAGCACAATGGCAGCAAGGCTGATACGCCCATCACCAATGGTTGGGAATATGCGACCAAACATATCGACCACTTGTGTGGCTTTATAGGCAGGTTCGGCATAGGGGTTACGAGCATTGATGCCAGCAAATTGCATCATAAAACGTATGAATATCAATAACATGGCAAAGCTTGTGACCATGTTAAATGCAGTAACTAGTAATTGGTTCATGGAGAAATTCTCAATATTCAATACTCAATGGCTTATTTTAGTGGCTTATTTTATGGTAATAGATGGTTAATTTTGCCCACTCATCTCACGGCTACGCTTAACGCATGCTTGCATGGCTTTACCAATCAGCTCATTGACTTTATCAGCTTGTAGGCTATGCACGGCAGCTTCAGTTGTGCCACCAGGAGACATGACTTTGCGTCTAAGCTGCTCTGGCGTGTCATCACTGCTGATGCTCATCTTGGCAGCACCCAAAGCGGTCTGCATGGCAAGGGCGGACGCTTGTTCTTGGCTCAAGCCCAAATCAATGCCCCCTTGAATGACTGACTCAATAAAATAAAAAAAGTAAGCAGGGGCAGAGCCAGACACTGCCGTTACTGCATGTAGTTGCTCTTCATCATCGACCCAAATCACCAAACCAGATGCTTCCATCAATTCGGTGGCGAGCTGTTTTTCTTGCTCATCGATGCTGTCAGTGGCATACAGCCCTGTTGCTCCTGCTTGTACCATGGCAGGCGTGTTGGGCATGGCACGCACGATGTTTTGGTAACCATTTAACATCTTTGTCAGGCTGTCAGTTGACAGACCTGCTGCCACCGAAATGATGAGTTGCTTGTCTAACACTTGGCTAAAGTCTGCCAACACATCTGCCATGATTTGAGGCTTAACTGCCAACACCACCACATCGGCCATTAACGCATCGAGTGGGTTTTTAGCAGAATCAATGGTATTGATGCCTTTGGCCTGCAGCTGTTCACGGTTATCAGGGTTGGGGTCAGAAACGGTGATATACTCTGGCAAGATGCCCTTGGCAAGTAAGCCACTGATAAGGGCTTGTGCCATGTTGCCACCACCAATAAAGCTGATTTTTTTGTTTTTTAATGAGTTAGACATAAGATACTCTAAGTGAAGAAAAAAAATTGAATGATGCTAATGATGCTAAAGACACAGCCTAGTGTAGCACATTTATAAAAAACTGGGCTTTAAGATAAGATGAAAGTTTGTTTAATGCCTTTTTTTGGCAAAAATGACTGTAATGCCCACTGTCGCCAAGGGCAAATCAACCATAAGGGTAAGGTTTTGGCATTGATTTGACGATTACCATGGCAATCGGTTACGTTTTGGGCTTCGACTAACAGCACACTTTGCCTTAACCAACTGGCAATCCCCAAGCTTTGTTGCAATTTTTTACCTGATTGGGGGGGAGTAAATTGTGGGGGGGTAAACTTGCCTATGTTTGTGTCAGATGGCTGATAAATGCTTAAACGGTCAGTTTTATATAAAGGACGCACACAAAGATAAAAATCCCCTTGCATGATGTGTTTATCAATATTTTTATGGGTAAAGCCACTTTGATGGGTAAAGGCTGTCAAATCCAGAACAAGTTGCCATGTGAGTGTCTCTTTATTATTTAAAGGTTTTTTCCGTAACGTGATGGTGTGTGTTTGTTTTGTATGAGCATGAACAGTATGAGCATGAACATGAGTACAGTCAGTGGCAGACACGCAAATCAACATTTTCACGTCGAATACTTTGTCGGTGATTGGTGTTTGTAACCAATTTAACCAACGAGCATCTAGGCGGTGTAGGGTATGTCGGTAGCGCCTTATCACATAATGTTGTGTTGCCCCTTGCCAAGGCAGTTGGGTTTGGTGGTCATTGTCATCACGATATGCCAATGCCAAGATGTCATCTATCCGCTGTTTGTTGGGCGTTAGTGTGTCTTTTTCAGACAACCAATGATACAAAAAAGAGCGTTGGCGAGCACCTGATAGCTTACTGAACTTTTTTAACTCTAATTGACTGTCCACTGTTAACCTGTGCGTTATTAACCTGTGTGTTGTTAAACCGTCTACTGCTAAATATCGGTTAGGGCATGGCGGTTGGGTGGCTGGATAAACACAACAATCGTTCACCATCATCTCTTTATCGTTATGGTACACGTCTTGTAAGATGGCATCAGCATCGCTCATCAGATCACTTAAGCGAATAATGTTACCAATGACCTGTGGATAACGCTGTTCAATGATGGGCAACAACTCACGACGTAACCAGCTACGGACATTTGTCCCTGTCAAGTTGGTTGGGTCATTGATATAGGGTAGGGCATGGCGGTGGGCGTGTTCATTGATGGCATCTCGGCTGATGTTTAGCCACGGTCGCCATAGATAAATGGGCTTGGTTAATGGCTTGATTGAGCTTGTTGGCAACTGATGTTGGTTTGAATGGTTGTGTTGGTTTGAATGGCTGTGTTGGTTTGGGTGGTTAATGTTGATGGGTATGTCATGGCATGACCAGCTTGTCATGCCAGATAAGCCTTTTACCCCTGTGCCAGCAAATAATCGCATCAACAGTGACTCACTTTGGTCATTGGCATGGTGAGCGGTCATGATGATGTCATGGCAGTTGATGTGTTGGGCAATGGCAGCATAGCGAGCATGGCGAGCGGTTTTTTCATCTGTGCCATTCACATAAGCTTTAATGACCACACATTGACTGCCATTGTCGCTTGCCCATTGGCTAACTTGCTTCGCCCACGCATCATTGGCGGTCTGTATGCCATGATTGACATGGATAAACTGTGGACAAAATGGTAAATGTCCTTTTGCATATAACCGCAAGCACACTGATGCCATCACCAGTGAATCTCGACCCCCACTCAATGCCAGCCAAATGCGTTTGCCTACCAAGTGCGAATGCAGTTTATTCATACTTTTTAGTAAAGCATTCTGTAGCAAAGTTTCATTTGTATGACTTAGCAATGTATGACTGCCTTTATTCCATGTTCAAGATTATTCTATGCTTAAGATGGTGTGAAGTTTAAGATGGTGTGAACCAACCAAGTGAACAACTCAGCTAACAGCCCAATTGAGAGTTGAAGGCATAAAATTTCTCATAACGTAATTGACAACGCTCATCGGTATCCATGCTCTCAAGCTCTGCCAATTGCTCAAGTAATAAGGCTTTTAGCCCAACCATCACAATCTTGTCATCTATCTGGGCTCCTTGACCTTCATCAACAACAACATCGATAAGCCCTAACTTATGCAGGCTTTTGGCATCTAATTTGAGTGCGTAACTGGCATCTGGGGCTCTTTCAGCTGTTTTCCATAAAATGGACGCACACCCTTCTGGTGAGATGACCGAGTAGATACTATTTTGTAACATGTTGATTTTATCACCCATGCCAATCGCCAACGCCCCACCTGAGCCACCTTCACCGATGATGGTAACGATGATGGGTGTTTTTAAACTGCTAAATACTGCAATGCTTTCGGCAATGGCGATGGCCTGTCCTCTCTCTTCGGCTTCTACTCCAGGATATGCTCCTTGCGTGTCGATAAAGGTCAAGACAGGCAAACCAAACCGTTCTGCCATTTTGGCAAGACGCACCGCCTTACGATAGCCTTCAGGATTGGCCATACCAAAGTTGTGGGCAATGCGTTCTCTGGTACTGCGTCCACGGTGTTGTCCGATGAGCATGACAGGCTTACCAGCCAAACGTGCCAAACCACCAATCACCGCCTTATCATCACCATAGACCCTATCACCATGCAAGATGTCAAATTCGCTAAACAACTGATTGGCATAATCCATAAATAATGGACGTTTGGGGTTACGAGCAAGTAACACCCGTTGCCATGTGTCGCTGTTAAGGGCATTATCAAAGCTGTTGGGGGATTTTGCATTGGTATCATAAGTTTGAGTGTTGGGAATTTGGCTGGTCATATTTGGTCACTTTTTATTAAAAGATGGTTTTATTAAAAGATGGGCATTTAAAAATGGAGTACTAAGGGTATAAAAAAGATACAAGTGTAAACTAATAATAAGTGTAAACCAATCGCTAAATCAAGTTCCCCAAAAAAGACACCATCAACCCAGCCAATCATACCGCAATCCAATCATACCGCAATCCAATCATACCGCAATATGGTCAACAAAACCGTATCCATCACTCATTGTTATTGTTGACGCTAAGCTGTCTGTTCCATTTACTAAATTGCTCTTGCTCTTCTTCCAAATCACTTTTCAGTAGGGGCATATCATCGCTATGATGGTTTGCCTCCACTTGCCAATGTGTGTTTGATAAGGCAGTTAGGTGAAAGGGTAAGGGTTGGTTACTGCGACTGTGATTAACCAAAACCGCCAATCGCAACAGCAACACCAGATGCACCAGATTAACGCCACCCACATTCAATGCTTGTTCTAGAGCATCGGATTTGAGTTTACGGCGGTGATTGCCAACCAGTTGTGCCATTTTTAGCTGATCAACCTGTGAAAACCCAGGCACATCAGAATGCTCAAGCAAATAGGCACTGTGGCGATGATAACCACTGTGGCTAATCGCCAAGCCGATTTCATGCAAAAATGCCGCTCGACGTAATAAATCACCATCTTCAACTTGTAGGTTTAGTGGCTTTTTGACCGCTTCAAATAATTGCTGACACGTCCGCACCACCCGTTTGGCTTGGCGTTTATCCACCGAATATCGTTGTATCAATGCCTGCACACTGCGATCTCGCACATCTTCACTGGCGAAGCGACCAAGCATGTCATACATCACGCCTTCACGCAATGCCCCATCTGAGTAAGTCATGGTCTCAATTCCCAACACACGCATGACCGCAATCAACACCGCCACCCCAGCAGGAAACACCGCTTTACGATGTTCTTTGACCCCTTCTAGCTCAATGTGGTTAACATTACCGATTTTAACCAGCAGTTTTTGTAATTTTTCCACACCATCATAGGTAATGCGTTCTTGTTTATCTGCCCAACCTTGTTCTACCAATACGTTACGGACAGCTTTAATTGTACCGCTAGAGCCAATCACACTGCTCCAGCCCACCTCTTGATAACGACTGCTGATTGCCAAAATTTCTTTGCGAGCAGCGGCGATGGCTTTATCAAAGGCTTTATCCGTGATGCCACCGTCATCAAAGTAGCCTTTGGTGAACGCCACACAGCCCATCTGTAGGCTTTCGGTTAATATTGGCTCAAACGCTTGTCCAATGATGAACTCTGTCGAGCCACCCCCAATATCGATGACCAATCGCTGGGCACTACTGGCATTGGTGTGTGATACCCCCAAATAAATCAATCGAGCTTCTTCTCGTCCTGCGATGATTTCGATGGGTTTGGGCAAAATTTGATTGGCCTGTTTGACGAATTCGTTGGCATTTTTGGCCTGGCGTAAGGCATTGGTTGCCACGATACGCAGTCGTTCAGGGGATACCGATTCTAATCGACCGACAAAACGACTCAAACAATCCAACCCTCGTTGCATGGCGACATCGCTTAAACGGTTTTTATCATCTAATCCTGCTGCCAGTTGGACTTTTTCGGACATAGATGCCACTTTGCGAACTTCACCGTGGTCAAGACGCGCAATCGCCAAATGAAAGCTGTTTGAACCGATGTCAATGGCTGCCATCAGTTCATTGTCATCTAAAGCAGTGTTATCATCTAAAGAAGTGTTTAAAGACGCATTTGTCAACATGGTGGCAGATAAATTACCAACCATCAACGATAACCTTTCTCATACAAGTCTTGATAACCGCCATGGTT
>ERZ1023302.95-NODE-95-length-12905-cov-4.496031_pt1 | contig 12905 bp, 8 predicted proteins | sample MGYA00380473_ERZ1023302 | MGnify/ENA primary metagenome ERZ1023302 (study PRJEB33173, sample SAMEA4830380) | metagenome | study: EMG produced TPA metagenomics assembly of the PRJEB25223 data set... | reverse complement strand
TGTTCACGTTTTATGGCGTTAAGTTGTTTTCTTAGTTTACCTTGTGATGGTTTGTTAAGTCGGTTTTCGTCAATGGTTATGCCTTTTGCTTGACATTCATCACGGTAGTTTTTGTCTTGTTCATATTGCTTTTTCCATTCTGCCAACGCCCAATTATAGGCAAATCTGGCAACGCCACACGCCTTTTTGAGATGGGTGGCTTGGGTGTTGTTGGGGGTTAGCTCTATGATGTGTCCACGAATGGTTGTCATTGTAGTACTGCCTTAACAAGCACACCACTTTCGTCCCATCTGCGTAATGTTGAGATGGACACGCCAAGTTGTTTGGAAGCTTCGTTGATACTGATTAATCTATTCATTTGGATATTATAAGATAGATTTAGTTAGATTTCAAGAAACAGATCAAAGCCCCATCAATGACCTTTACTTTTGTGGCATGCAAGGTATTAAGTAAGATGCCATTTGTGTTGTTTGTATTGTTTGTATTGTTTGATAACACAGTGGGGACAAAGTTTGAGTTTGGTGAGTTACCATTATCATTGCCACCACCACATGCCATTAAATGACCACTTAATAGGAGTATTGCCAGCTTTTTTATCATCATGGACATTTACCTTAAAACATTTACCTTAAAAACGGTGTTTATGTACCTTAAAAACGGTATTTATGAAAAAAACTGCATTCATAAATTCGTTATCAGAACAAGAGCTGTCAGTGGCGAATATTACCCAATACTTTTCTACCATTTACCATTAATACCGCTTCTTAGAGCAAGACACATCATGCAAATCATCAAACTTACCCTAAAAAATCTAAATTCCTTAGTCGGTACTTGGCAGATTGATTTTACCAATCCTAGTTTTAAAGATGCAGGTATTTTTGCCATCACAGGACAGACAGGAGCAGGTAAAACCACCATTTTAGATGCCATTTGCCTTGCATTATATGGTGAAACGCCCAGAATTAATAACATCAGCAACAACAGTAACGACATCATGAGCAGGCGGACAGCTGATTGCTTAGCAGAAGTGGTCATCGTCATCAATGATGCGTATTACCGCTGTTCGTGGTCGCAAAAACGTGCCTATAACAAGCCAGATGGTAATCTAAAAAGAGCTGAAAAAAGCATCAGTTTATTGCGACACGCTCATGCTAAAAAAGGCGATATTCTCGAAGACAGCATTCGCAAGACTAAAGACAAAATCCACCATTTACTTGGTATGGATTTTCGCCAGTTTACTCGTTCAATCATGCTGGCTCAAGGCAGTTTTTCAGCATTTTTGCAAGCAAGCAGTGATGAGAGAGCTAAGATATTAGAGCAAATCACAGGTACAGACATCTATGCTGATATCTCCATGCGTGTGCACAAAAAAAAACAAGAACACCAACAACAACTGGAAAAATTAAAAGCCACCTTAGGCGGTATCCAATTACTCAGCGATGCACAGTTCACCGAGCTAAACACCATGTTGACTGAGTTACACACCCAACAACACAACACAAAAACACAAGTCAACGTCATCAGTCAACGCCATCAATGGCTAAAAAATAAAGCCAAGTTACACCAGCAACTCACCGAACAACGGCAACAACTGACCGTCAAACAAACACAGCTTAAAGATTTTGCCAAACATGGCAAACGCTTACAACAAGCTCAACGTGCTTTTGCCATAGAAGGGACGTTTTATCATCTGCAACAACTGATTGATGACCACAAAGAACAACAACACCGACTGACCACGCTGACACATAAGCTACCAGATAAACAGCAGGCGTTAGCTGACATCAAGCAACAGGTGGACACACACAACGAACATCTACAATCGCTTGAAAAGGCATTAACACAACAACAGCCCCTTTTTAAACAAATACGCATGCTTGACCAGCACATCGAACAGTGCCAACAACGACTTGCCGAAGAACATGCCCAATACAAAAAACTGAGCGATAGCATGGCACAAGAACAACAAAACAGCCAACACACCAAGCAAACTTTGGCACAACTGACCATTGACATTGCTCAGTTACAAAATGAGTTGTCTCGGTACAATCACCAAGATTTACACCACGCTCGTCAGCAGTTGCTTGAGCAAGGCCGTGCTTTATCAGACACATTACAACAGCGTCAGAAACTTGCTGAAGAACAACACAACATTTACCAGCAATATCAGCATCTTAGCAAACAAAGTAAATTGCTGGTAAATCAACGCCAACAGCTACAAAACCAACAGCAACATGACCAAAAATACCTTGCACAACAACAGAAACAAGCACAACAACTACTGATACAAACCCAAACGACGACAGGCATCACCACATTTGCCCCATCATTAGATGACACCCATGATGCCAATGACGACAACGATGCCAGTGGCAACACCCCCCCTTTATCCAAAGCGGCCCTAACAACCACGTTAAAACAAATCGCCGATGCCTTAATCCAAGGCGAACAAAGCAACAACCAAAGGCAACAACAACTGACAAAACAACAGCAACTTAGCCAACAGCTACAGACAGATTGGCAACAACTGACGGATAATCTTGGCACATTACAAACTCAACAACACACCCTAAACCAACAGCATCACCAAGAAGCACAACTGACACAAAAACTTAACGAGCTTGATGCGGACATTCAAGACCTGCAAGATACCCTTGCCTTATATGATAAAGTCAACCGACTAGAAGAGTACATCATTCATCTGTCAGATGATGAACCATGTCCTTTATGTGGCTCAACCGAACATCCTTATCTTACCAACCTTGACCACGGCTCACATCCGCATTATTTACCCAAACAAACTGACGCTCAGCACTTTCATCACACCCAACATCGCACCAAAGACAAGCTTACTCAACTGCTAAACACACAAAAAAACCAGCAAACCGACTTAACCAATTTACAAAAAAAACTGGCTGTCATGCACCATCAACATGCCGATAAGCGTCAGCAACACTTAAAGCTAATCACACAGACCAAACAACATCTTCAGCAACTGCTGACCTTGTGTCATCAAGCGAACAACAAAACAAACAACAACGCATTATTGATAACACAAATAACTGACAATCCAGAGCCTTCACTTCATCAGCACATCACACAGTTACAATCACAATTACAAAAACAACATCAAGCCATTCAAATAAATATTGACCAAATCAACATCAGCCAAGCAGACACATCAAGAGATAATCCAATAGATAACCCAGTAGATAACCATGGTGGGTTTGTTTTTAACGATGATGTTTTTAATGATGACATGAATGATGGTGTACAGTGTATTCATAAAATCACCAATAGTTTGCAAACGGCAGAACAACATAACCAAACTCAACTGGATAAAATACACACGTTATCAAACACACAAAGACAGCTGGCAGAAAACATAGAACGTCATTTTGCCAATCAGTTGGCTCATGAGCAACAGCAGCAACAACTAAATCATCATATCCAACATACCCAAACCAAACTTTGCCACCTACAGGACATGGACAAACGTGCCAGACAAGACACCCAAGATTTTATTAAGCAAGCACGGACACAATGCCAACAGCTGATGGCGTTAATTAACTTAATTAACATACCAACACCCACCACGCCCAAACCCATCTCTTTGCTTGCGTCTGTGCCAACATCATTGACCCAATTGGTGGAGCAACTTGAACAACTTGAACAACTTGAACAACTTGAACAACTTGAACAAATGGGCATAACAAACAGCGACAATCAGCCCACACAGAACACATGGACACCATTTTACTCACAACCTTATTGGCAACAGTTACAAAGCGAAGACATATTGCAGCCGTTACGAGACATCGCCATTCAATGGAAACAGCTTATCGAAACACATGCCAAAAAAACCCAACAACTGCATGAACATAGCAACCAACAGCACAGCCTAACCGCCACACTGACAGCACAACAAACTCGACAGCAAGCATATCAACAAGAACAACAAACACTTAGCCAAACCATATCAACACAACACGCTCAGCTACAACTAATACAGCAAGAGCGACATGACAAATTTGCCCATCACAACCCTGATGAGACAGAATCACAACTACAAGCTGACATCACTGCCCAACGCCAAAAGCTAGAAACCAGCAAATATCAGCAACAACAACAGCAATTGGCAATACAAAACCTACAAAGTCAGCTGGCTGAGCTGAGCCAAAGTATGGATAAAAAAAGTCAGCAAATCGACGCACAACAACAAGACTTTATCAAACAGCTTAAAAAACAAGGGTTTATTGATATGAATGACTTTGTTCAAGCACGTCTACCCACCGATGAGCGAGAACAACTGCAAGCACAACAAAACAGATTAGACACCAGCATCACGCATCTACAAAACAACCTTGATGACTTACACAGTCAGCTTGATGAGCTAAAAAAGCAAGTAGAACAACAAGATAAACACAACATTAAGACATTGGAGATGAATACAATAGATGACAGCGATGCTTTTTTAAAAACGTATCAGCAACTAACAGGCACAGCACTGGCAAATGCCATTGATGCCATGAATCACAAGAAAAATCATCTAAAACAACAACTTGAAGAACAACAGCGACAGCTTGGTGGCATCGAACAACAACTCAAAACGCATCATGATAATCTGTCAAAAACCCAAGCACAACACGCCCTAATCAGTCAGCAACAACAAGAAAACCAACTTTGGGACAAGCTACACGCCCTTATTGGACAAGCAGATGGCAAGAAATATCGCAACTTTGTGCAGGGGCTAACCTTTGACATCATGATTCATGAAGCCAATCATCAGCTCAAAAAAATGAACGACCGTTATTTGCTTTATCGTGATGACAACATCAGCAACAGCCTTGAGTTAAGCGTGATTGACTTATATCAAGGTGCAGAAGTACGCACCAGTAAGAATTTATCTGGTGGTGAAAGCTTCATCATCTCACTGGCGTTGGCATTGGGGCTATCGGCAATGGCAAGCCACAACATGCCCATGAACTCGCTGTTTTTAGATGAAGGGTTTGGTACGTTGGACGAAGACTCACTGGAGATTGCCCTAGACACACTGACCCATTTGCATCAAGAAGGCAAGCTGATTGGGGTTATCTCGCACATTCAAAGCCTAAAAGACCGCATCTTAACGCAGATACAAGTCAGCAAGTTAAGTGGCGGGGTAAGCAAGCTGTCTGGTGCTGGTGTCCAAAGACTGGGCTAATTTTGCAATGTCAGCCCGCTCAAGCATTAAAGACATGCCTTAGTCTGGCTTTGCTAGGTTTGCTAGGCGTTTTTGCTGTTCATCGTATGCTTGTTTTTGCATGCGATAAATGGCATAAACGCACAATTCACCACACTCACTGTTACAGCATTCCCAATCTTCTGGTGGGATAGGCTCTTCGATGAGTGTTTCATTGTTGGGTAATGTTTGAATCATGGTTATGTCAAATAATCAATCGTGGGTAGTTGCAATGGTGGGTGAGCCGATAAATCAACTAATTTTATAAAGTCATCGCCTTTGGTATAGTGTAGTACATATTCACTGGTCATATCACCTTTGTCAGATAGCATATGGCTAGGTATGCCTATGTGGTAATGCCAAAGCTGATGCTCTTGGGCATAAGCAACAATTTTTTGCCAGTTGGGGTGAACTTTTGGGACATCATCAGATGATTTATTGCGACCTTGTAAGCCGTCAAAGCCAAATTCTTCAACATATTCAACAAAAGCTTTAATTTTTAATTGGTCTGATTTAGGAAAGTTTTTTAAGTGTTGCCGAAATTTTTCGCCATACAAAACATTCATGCGTTCACCCACTTAAAAAACTCTTCATCATCGGCAAATTTTGGCATTGGGTGAAACTCTGTATCCATCATGTATTTCATGCGGTCAAGGTCAAAGCTAACATCGCCATTGGCGTAGCTTTTGGTGGGGGCGAAGTTCTTGATGACTTTACCATCATTGACGATTTGTAGCGGTTCTTGCGTGGTTAGGATTTGTTGTTGAATACCTTGGGGCAGTTGGTTTAGCTCAATTATCATGGTTTTTTCCTTTTGCTTTTGTTTAAGCTGTTGATTTTATGATTAATTTTTACTCAACCAACTTTGCTTTTGAAAAATCAAAATTGACATCATCTTTTTGTAATAGACTTCCTGCAAAACTAATGAGCAGCTATTGGATTATTCTTATTGTATAAGGCTTTTGTAAAAAACCCAAACCTAATAAAATTGGGATTTTGCAGGAAGTTTATTTAAGTATCATTGGTTATTATCAATTTTTCAAGCAATCCTTTGACCACTTTAATGCGACCTTCAGGGGTAGCAAGGGCTTCATCATCAGTCATTTTGATGCCTGTTGCCCCATTCATTCTAAATTTGTCTGGCTCTGATTGTATCAGGTTGATGATGCTGATGGCTTGCACAGGGGTGTTGGGTAAAAATTCCATCAACACCGAACGATGGTTAGCATCAATCTTACTCACCTGCAATGGTTCTGCCAATAATCTGAGTTGATGCACCGCAAACAGCTGTTTGGTCTGAATGGGCAATGCCCCAAATCGGTCTATCATCTCCGTACGGATATCGGTTAGGGCATCTTTGTCATTGGCGTTACTGATGCGTTTATAAAACAGCAATCGCTGATGCACATCAGCCAAATATGCTTCTGGTATTAAAGCGCTAAAGTGCAGGTTAATATCACTGGTCAAAGACAGTGGTGTGTTTAGGTCAGGCTCTTTACCAGCCTTGATGGCCTTAGTGGCTCGCTCTAGCATGTCCATGTATAAGCTAAAACCGATGGCTTGCATGTTGCCAGATTGTTGTTTACCAAGCAATTCACCTGCCCCACGGATTTGTAAATCTTCGCTGGCAAGCATGAATCCTGCCCCCAAGGTATTGGCTCGCTCAACGGCATTTAGGCGTTTTTTGGCATCACCTTTGAGTCCTTTGATAGAAGGTACAAGCAAATAACAATAGGCTTGATGGTGGCTTCGCCCCACTCGCCCACGCAACTGATGCAGTTGTGCCAGTCCAAACTTATCAGCTCGCTCAATGATGATGGTATTGGCATTTGGCACATCAATGCCTGTCTCAATGATGGTGGTGCAGACCAAGACATTATGTTTTTTATGATAAAACTGGCTCATGACTTGCTCAAGCTGGCGTTCATTCATCTGTCCGTGAGCGACCGCCACACGGGATTCTGGCACCAGCTCACGGACAGTCTGTGCCATGCGTTCAATGCTTGCAACGTCATTGTGCAACAGATAAACCTGCCCACCACGAAGCAGTTCACGCAAGATGGCTTCTTTTATCAAGGCATCATTTTTTTGCATGACAAAGGTCTTAATCGCCAAACGGCGAGCAGGTGGTGTGGCAATGATGGACATGTCTCTCATGCCAGACAGTGCCATATTTAGCGTCCGTGGAATGGGTGTGGCAGTCATTGACAGACAGTCCACATCAGCTTGCATGGCTTTGATGCGTTCTTTATGCCTGACACCAAAACGATGCTCTTCATCGATAATCATCAAGCCTAGGTTGTGAAATCTGACATCTTCTTGTAGCAACTTATGCGTGCCAATCACAATATCCACCGTACCATTTGCTAAACCTTCTAAGGTGGCATCTTGTTGTTTTTTACCACCAAATCGAGACAGTGATTCAATACGGATGGGCCAATCAGCAAATCGGTCAAGAAAATTATCCGTGTGTTGCCCTGCCAGCAAGGTGGTAGGCACTAAAACCGCCACTTGATAGCCAGCATTGACCGCAATGAACGCCGCTCGCATGGCCACTTCAGTTTTGCCAAATCCCACATCACCACAAATCAGCCTATCCATGGGTTTGTTTTGCTTCATGTCGTGCATCACAGCAGCAATAGCATTGCTCTGGTCAAGCGTTTCTTCAAAGGCAAACTGACTGGCAAACAAATCATAAGCTGGCATGTCAACGGTAAAATGAATGCCCACTTTGGCATCTCGGCGAGCTTGGATATTTAACAGCTCAGCCGCCACATCGTGGATTTGTTCTAGGGCTTTTTGTTTGGCTTTGTCCCATTTGCCACTGCCAATCTTATGTAGTGGTGGTAGGGCTGGGTCGCCGCCACTGTAACGACTGATGAGATGTAAGTTGGTAACAGGCACATAGATGCTGGCATCTTCAGCGTATTTTAAGTGGATAAATTCCTGCTCATCTTCCCCATCATCTAAGCCACCCAACGCCAACGTGGTCAAACCCTGATAGCGTCCAATGCCATGCTCAATATGCACCACAGGGCTACCAATGCTCATCTCAGTAACCGACTTGATTAAAAACTCTTCAGACACATCAGACTGACGACGCCGACGAGTTTGCAACACCTGCCTGCCAAATAACTGTGTCTCACTGATGATGGCAAGGCGGTTAGGCACATACACACCACGCTCAAGCGGAGCAATCGTCATACCAACCAAATCAGACTGACCAGCACCCATTTGCAAAAAATCAGCGAAGTGAGCAAACTGCTTAATATTCAGCTTATCTTTTAACAAATCTAACAATATCTCTCGCCGTCCTGCGGTCTCTGCCACCAACAAAATTGGTATCGGATTATCATTAACAAATCTAAGCAACTCTTCCAACGGCTCAGGCTTATGGTGATTAACAGGCAAGCTTGGCGGTTTGGCAACTTGCTCAAACACCACCTGCCCATGACCAGATTCAAGTTGCTGTCGCTCTTCACACAACAGCACTCTGGCAAAGGATTTTAGCTTACCATTGAGTTCATCAATCGGCAGATACAACTGCCGGGGAGCAACGATGGGCTTATCAATGTCATGGCGACGCTCTTCATAACGACCACTGATTTGTGCAAAAAATTGTTCAGCCTGCATTTGTGCTTGTTCATCAAGAATAAACAGGGCATCACTGGGCAAATAAGCAAATAAATTGCCTTCATCATGCCAATTGTCTGAGTCAAAAAATAACGGCTGATAATACTCCACACCAGCAGGGGCTAAGCCTTGCATCACATCATGAAACAGCTCAAACTTACGACTGCTGGTATTTGGGAACATGGCAGCAAAGTTGTTGCGAAACGTCTCCTTACCATCTTCTAACGGAAACTCCTTGGCAGGCAAAATCTGAAAACTGCTCAATGGCTTAGACAAATCAGGTAATTTATGCAATGGCGACAGATTATTCTCTTTGTCTGCCCATTCACCTTTGCCTGACATCATGTCGGTTAAATCCTGTTGGCTTAAAGTGCGTTGAGTTTGTGGATTAAAAAATCGCATGGTATCCACTTCATCATCAAACAAATCCAATCTCAGCGGAAACGGTTGTCCCATGGCAAAAATATCAATGACACTGCCACGAATGGCAAACTCCCCTGGTTCAAACACATTATCCACTGCCCGATAACCTGCTTTGGCAAGCATCTGCCGTTGACTCTCAATGTCAAATATTTGCCCCACTTGCAAATCAAAATGCTGTCCAATTAGCCAACTGGGCGGTGCAACCCGTTGCATTAAAGTCTGCACACTCACCAATAAAATGCCATCAGTGGGCATGTCGGTTAATAGGTTGATGCGTTCACTGACAATGTCTTGATGTGGTGATAGCTCATCATAACTTAAGGTTTCCCAATCGGGGAATACATGGGCATCGATACCACAGAACCGTAACTCTGTCTCAATCTGGTTCAGCTGATTTTGGTCCCGTGTTACCACCACTTTTAGGCGATTTGCCACGTCATTGGTGCTAAGTTTGGTCAAACTTGCCAACCATAGACTGCCAATCGCCCCATCAGTCGGAGACAGCCAGCGCCTTTCATTGTGATGAATGGGAAATATCTGTTCGTTGATATGGGCAAAGACGTCAGTGAAAGCATGGGTCAAGATAGAAGTGGACATAAGGTGGCTATTTTTCGTGTTTTCTTGGGGTTCTGGTAGCGTGGTTTTGATAAAAACATACAACGGACATGCACAATAGACCTGTACAACATGACACATTATACTCATAATCTCATCAGATAACCAACCTGGCCAGTTGACCAAAAAAGCCAGCCATCACCAATCGCCAATCACACACATCAATGTGAAAGCGTTAATATGGCGGCGTTTTATCTTGAGTAATGGATAAGATTTGCTAAAATAAACCGTTTTGTTATTGTATCCACTGAGATTTTGCCATGAACGCACCTGACCGCCACCCAAGCGTCAATCAACCAATCATCAATAACCCAGGCGTCAATTTAAGCGTCAATGATTATGATTATGAGTTGTCTGATGAACTGATTGCTCGCCATCCATTGGCTCAGCGGTCAGCTTCTCGGCTGTTATATTTGCCTGCCAATCAACAACCCCAAGACAAACAATTTGCTGACTTACCCAGTTTATTAAATCAAGGTGATTTGGTGGTGTTTAACGACACCAAGGTCATGAAAGCTCGTCTGTTTGGGCAAAAGGACACAGGTGGTAAAATAGAAGTATTGGTAGAACGCATTGACCCCATTTTAAACCCTGCTTTTGACAAAAATAAAAATACAGTTGATGCAACCTGCCCACAAAATAAAGAACATCATAAAACCTACCCATACCTTGCCTTATGCCACATCAAAGCCAGCAAAGCACCCAAATTAGAACAACACATCATATTAGCGAACGGACACATGCAAGGCAAAGTATTGGCACGACAAAACAATCTGTTTGTGGTGGGATTTACCAAACCAGTTTTGCCAGATTTAGAGCAGCATGGTGAATTACCCATTCCTCCTTATTTTGACAGACGTGCAGATGATGGTGATGACCAACGATATCAAACGGTATTTTTTGACCCCACAAAAATGGCAAGTGTTGCTGCCCCAACTGCCAGTCTACACTTTGACGATAACATTCTCAATCAATTAAACATAAAAGGGGTAAACACGGCTTTTGTTACGCTCCACGTTGGTGCTGGTACATTCGCCCCTGTCAAAACCGATCATATTTTAAGTCATAAAATGCACAGTGAATATGCCGAATTACCCCAAATAACGGCTGATTTGATTAACCAAGTCAAGTCCAATGGTGGTCAAGTAGTGGCGGTTGGCACAACCGTGACTCGAGTGTTAGAAACGGCTTTTCAAAAAACGGCCAGTTTTGATAAACCAACGTTATCAGCATGGGCAGGTGATACGGATATTTTTATTTATCCAAGCTTTAAATTTGGAGTTGTTGACAGACTATTAACCAATTTTCATTTACCAAAATCCACGTTATTGATGTTGGTCTCAGCGTTTGCTGGCAAAACACAAATTGAACACGCCTATCAACACGCCATTCAGCAGAAATATCGATTTTTTAGTTATGGCGATGCGATGCTGTTGGATAAACTGACGTAAATCGCTGTCAATGGCCATCAATGAACACATATGAACAAATATGCTAAACTGAACAACTCATCGCAACGCATGACTTTCAAGGTGAAGTGGGCAACAGCCCCTTGATAAACAGTCCCTTGATAAATAAACTTAACAATCAGACCCAGCTTGATGCTGTCGAAGCTGTTGTGATGAGCCATTTATCATCAAAATCTGCCTTTCATATTTTTTTAACTTTTATTTTTTTAACTTTATTGGATAAAAGACACTTTATGCAATTCACCCTACATAAAATTGCCACTGGCAACAGCCGAGCCAGACGTGGCACGGTTCATCTTAATCATGGTGATGTACAAACCCCTGCCTTTATGCCTGTTGGCACTTACGGCACAGTCAAAGGCATGTTACCCCGTGACATTCACGACATCGGAGCAGACATCATCTTAGGCAATACCTTTCATTTATGGTTACGCCCTGGCACAGATGTCATTGACCAGTTTGGTGGGTTGCACTCATTTATCCATTGGGATAAGCCCATTTTAACCGATTCGGGTGGCTTTCAAGTGTTTAGCCTTGGTCAAATGCGTAAAATCACCGAAGAGGGCGTATATTTTAAATCGCCCATTGATGGGGCAAAGGTGTTTTTATCACCAGAAAAATCCATGCAAATCCAATACAGTTTAAATTCTGATATTGTCATGCAGTTTGATGAATGCACGCCCTACCCTGCCAGCCATGATGAAGCCAAAAAATCGCTAGAGTTATCATTGCGTTGGGGGCAACGATGTGTTGATGAACATCGCAAACTGGGCAATGACAATGCCTTATTTGGCATCATTCAAGGCAGTATGTATCCAGATTTGCGACGGACATCATTAGATGGGCTACTTAACATTGGCTTTGATGGCTATGCCATTGGCGGATTATCGGTTGGTGAGCCTAAAGAAGAGATGATGGCGGTACTCAACTACCTACCCAATGACATGCCCAGTGATAAACCCAGATATTTAATGGGCGTGGGCAAACCAGAAGACATTTTAGAAGCCGTACGCCGTGGCGTGGACATGTTTGATTGTGTCATGCCCACTCGCAACGCTCGCAACGGCCACTACTTTGTAACAGGCAACCCTGACAATCAAGGTGTGGTGCGTATTCGTAACAGCCAATATCGTACGGACGAACGCCCCCTTGACCCAGAATGCGACTGCCATACCTGTCAAAATTTTAGCCGTGCTTATTTATATCATCTCAACAAATGTAAAGAAATGCTGGGGGCTCAGCTTGCCACCATTCATAACCTAAAGTATTATCAACGCCTAATGGCGGGCATTCGTCAGTCAATAGAAGAAAATCGCTTTGATGCGTTTGTAACCGCATTTTATGCCAAACGTGGACAATCCGTACCCAAACTGATGCTTGACATACTCCCACCACCAAACCTAGCAGTTATGGTAGGGGAATCCTTGCGACCCATAACAACCCAAGCTTAGATTGAGTTGCTACCTTTCGCCAGTATACTTACGCTGATAAGTATTATCCTGGGGGAACTCTTTACACACCACTAACTCCTAGTGCATCAGCTA
>ERZ1023302.94-NODE-94-length-13067-cov-5.195589_pt1 | contig 13067 bp, 10 predicted proteins | sample MGYA00380473_ERZ1023302 | MGnify/ENA primary metagenome ERZ1023302 (study PRJEB33173, sample SAMEA4830380) | metagenome | study: EMG produced TPA metagenomics assembly of the PRJEB25223 data set... | reverse complement strand
ATCAAAGATTGTTAAAACAACGCAACAGCCTACTTAAGCAATCACGTCATCTTAACGACCTTAACCGTCAACAGCTACAGGCGTGGGACAATATGCTTGCTGAACACGCCAGCTGTATTCATCATTATCGCCAGCAAGTCTTTGGCGCTTGGCAACACAGTTTTAATCATGTGTTGGCTTTGTTGTTACCACAGTACTCTTATCAGATTGAGTTGAATTATCAGGCAGGATTTGACCCCAACATTCCCCTACAGCAAACGCTACACGATAGGTTACAAAGTGATTTAAAGTTAGGCTATACTCGTGTTGGCAGTCATCGAGCTGACATTCAAGTGCTATGGCGTGGCAGTCAAACTGACGTTGCAGCTCAAGATGCCTTTTATCAAGATGGTTTTGATGAACGTGGTCAGATTGATGATGGTGAACAAACAGGAGATGGTGGACAAACAGATGTTAGTCGCCAACGCATGCGTCATAAAATGTTGGCTACCAACGTTTTGTCTCGTGGTGAAAAAAAACTGCTGATAACCGCATTGAAGTTGTCCCAACTGCCATTATTGCCAGTTAACCATTCTTCTTATGGTCTTGTCAGTGGCTCTGGTGGTCAACTCACCAGTCAACCCATTGTTTTGCTTGATGACATTGATGCTGAATTAGATGCCAATGCCATGCAAGTTCTGCTTTCAACCTTAGCAACTGTGCCTTGTCAGCTATTTATCACCAGTTTGAGCAAAGATATCCTTCCTATGATTGAATCACATTGGCAAGAGTTAAGTGTGTTTCACGTGAAACATGGCAAGGTTGATGGGGTGGTTTGATGCCATGAATAACCCAAAATATGATGTGTCAGGCTTATCAATTCTGCAAAATGCCCTAAAAAATGCTATAATGGTTCACCCATTTTTGCGTATCAATTTGTATCAATGCGTGTCAACTTGCGTGTCAGTTTGCGTAGAAAAATGGGGCGACCAACACTTGATAGGGAACATACATGAGTCAGTCACAAACCAACCAAGCTACCGAAAATGATGTTGACTTACCAGCACCGTCCACTCAAAAAGACCATGAATATGGTGCAAATAAAATCCGTGTGTTGCGAGGATTGGAAGCCGTGCGGGTGCGTCCTGGTATGTACATTGGTGATACAGATGATGGCACAGGCTTACATCACATGGTGTTTGAAGTGGTTGATAACGCCATTGATGAAGCTTTAGCAGGGCATTGTGACCAAATTGACATCATTATCCATGACGATAATTCGGTGAGTGTGTTGGATAATGGGCGTGGCATTCCTGTTGATATTCACCCTGAAGAGGGCGTGTCAGCAGCACAGGTCATCATGACGGTGTTGCATGCTGGCGGTAAGTTTGATGACAACAGTTATAAAGTCTCAGGCGGTCTGCATGGGGTTGGTGTGTCGGTGGTGAATGCTTTATCGCAAAAGCTTGAGTTAAATGTTTGGCGTGAAGGACATCACCATCGACAAACTTATACCAATGGCGTACCAGATACCCCCATTGAACAGTTAGAGGGCTCGGATAAGCCGGGTACGCAGATTCGTTTTTACCCCAGTGTGGGAGAAGAAGGCAGTGATGCCATTTTTAAGGGTGTAACCACGTTTGATTATGATGTTTTGGCCAAGCGGTTGCGTGAGCTGTCATTCTTAAACTCAGGGGTTCGCATTGTGTTGACCGATGAGCGGTTGGATAAACGCCAAGTATTTGAACACAAAGGCGGTTTGTCTGAATTTGTTACCTACATCAATGCAGGCAAAGAATCTTTAAACGATGTTTTTCACTTCACCAGCGAAGAAGATGGCATCAGTGTGGAAGTGGCATTGCAATGGACAGACAGTTATAACGAAAAAGTGCTTTGCTTTACCAACAACATTCCTCAAAAAGATGGTGGCACACATTTGACAGGTTTTCGCTCAGCATTGACTCGTTGTTTGAGCGGTTATATGGACAGCGAAAATTTGCTAAAAAAAGAGAAAGTTGCTGTTACGGGTGATGATGCTCGAGAAGGCTTAACTGCCATCGTCTCTGTTAAAGTCCCTGACCCCAAATTCTCTAGCCAGACCAAAGACAAATTGGTGTCTAGTGAAGTGAAGTCCGCCGTTGAGTCTGCCATGCACGACAAATTCAGCGATTATCTGCTAGAAAATCCAGGCTCTGCCAAATCCATCGCCAGTAAAATCATCGACGCTGCCAAAGCCCGAGATGCCGCTCGCAAGGCTCGAGAGATGACACGGCGAAAAACCACTTTAGACATTGCAGGCTTGCCAGGAAAACTGGCAGATTGTCAAGAAAAAGACCCTGCCTTATCTGAGCTGTACATTGTGGAAGGTGACTCAGCGGGGGGCAGTGCCAAACAAGGACGTAGTCGTAAGACACAAGCCATTTTACCATTAAAGGGCAAAATCTTAAACGTTGAGCGAGCCAGGTTTGATAAAATGTTGTCATCAGCTGAAGTGGGGACACTGATTACGGCGTTGGGTTGTGGCATTGGTCCTGATGAATACAACCCAGACAAAGTGCGTTATCACAAAATCATCATCATGACCGATGCGGACGTAGATGGTTCACACATTCGCACGTTATTATTGACGTTCTTTTTCCGTCAGACTCCAGAGCTGATAGAGCGTGGCTATGTTTATATCGCCCAGCCACCACTTTATAAAATCAAAAAAGGCCGTCAAGAGCTGTATATCAAAGATGATGAAGCCCTTAAAGCCCATCTGTTGTCATCAACCATTGATGACACCCAACTGCATTTAAGCCAAGATGCCCCTGCCATTAGTGGCACAGCATTGGAATCTTTATTAAACAGTTATCACCAAACACAACTGATAAAATCTCGTCTACAGACCAAATATCCTGCTGATATATTAGATACGCTGACACGAGTGCCTAAATTAACCCCAGAGCAAACGCATGACAAAGTTGCCATGCAGGCATGGGCAACTGCCTTGCAAGACGCATTGCAACAAAGACACCCAAAACTTGCGCCGAAAGTGAGCATTGATGCCCCATTTGCCACGCCTAAGCCAGTCCATCAAAACGATGGACTGTCGTCATCAGACACAGAGCAAAAACCACAACAATGGTTGCCAAAAATTACCATTCATGTGCATCAACTGCCACAAAATTATTTACTTGATGCCAGTTTTATCAGTTCTGGCGAATACAGTAAGCTGATTAAGCTTTCTGATGAGTGGCAAACCCTGTTAACACCAACTGCCTTTATCCGCCGTGGTGATAAAAACATTGCCATCAAAGATTTTGATTATCTGTGGCAACAGATGATGGATGATGCTCGCCGTGGGTTATCGATACAGCGTTATAAGGGATTGGGCGAGATGAACCCAGAGCAACTTTGGGAAACCACCATGGACCCAGAAAATCGCCGTATGTTAAAAGTTACCATTGAAGATGCCATTGCTGCTGACCATTTGTTCACGTGTTTGATGGGAGATGATGTTGAGCCAAGACGAGCCTTTATTGAAGAAAATGCCTTGTCAGTGACGCAGTTGGACATATGATGTGATTGACATTAAATTGATGGTAAATTGATGTTAAGTGAATTTTATATTAGATGGATTTTGTATTAATTGGCTTAACTTAAGTGGTTGATATGATTAAAGACCGTCATCATTTGGCGGTTTTTATGCTTAAGAAAAACCAAATCAGCATAAGTTTCACGTGAAACAACATTATACATAAAACAACATTGTGAATAAGAATGGACGTAAAAAATGTCAGAGCTGATATTGTTGGCAATGGCTTTACCAATGGATGCGTTTGCGGTGTCGCTTGGACTTGGGGCAAAACAGCGTGAGCATGCCGTATGTATCGCTCTATTGGCAGGGGTGTATTTTGGCGTATTTCAAGGAATGATGCCATTACTTGGCTATCTGAGTGGTCGTTCTGTGTTGGGGTTCATTGAAAATAGTGCCCCTTGGGTGGCGTGTGTCATCTTGCTTGGTCTGGGTGGTAAGATGCTGTATGAAGCGTTTGGTAAAGACTAAGATGATGACAAAAATGACAGTGATGACCAGCATAAACCATTCATGAGCCAAAAAACCATGCTCACGCTTGCTGTTGCCACCAGCATTGATGCCATGGCGGCAGGTTTTACGTTAAATTTGATGCCCATCAATCCTTGGCTGGCATGTGCAATCATTGCGATTGTAACAGGTGTCTTGAGTTTTGTTGGGGTGTTTTTGGGTAGCCAGTCTGGCACATGGCTTGAGAGTAAAGCTGAAATATTTGGTGGGTTTGTGTTGATGTTTGTTGGGCTAAAAATGGTGCTTTTGAACTAAACTGCATGGGGTGGGTTATTTGCTTTTTTACTTAAACGGTTTGTGCTAGATTGAGTATATTCGTCATATTGGCAATCCAAATGGTATTTTGTAAGGAACATCAATCATGAGTGTCACAGATAACCAAACATCTGATGAAATCATCAGCAAAAAAGACAACAGCAACGGTTTAATCCAAAGCATGACAGAGCAGTTTTGGCAGATGTATCAATTAAGCCGACAACAGGGTGATGTCAGTTGGCAACACCGTTTGCATCAGTTAGAACAGTTAAAAAAGCTGATATCGGATAACACCGATGCGATTTGCCATGTCATCAGTCAAGACTTTGGGCATCGCAGTCATGATGAAACCATCATGGTGGATATTTTTCCAAGCCTTGAGGGCATTCGTCATGCTAAAAAACACGGCAAAGACTGGATGAAACCGCAAAAAGTCAGCACAGGAAAGTGGTTTTTACCTGCCAGCAGTCACATTCAATCACAACCACTTGGGGTGGTGGGCATCATGTCTCCGTGGAATTATCCGCTCAATTTGGTGGCAGGTCCTTTAACCGCTGCGTTGGTGGCTGGTAACCGAGCCATGATTAAGGTATCGGAGTATTCACCCAATTTTGAGCATTGGCTTGCCAAGACTTTGCCAGTTTATTTTGATAAAGATGAGGTATGTTTGGTGCAAGGGGAATTGCAAGTCGCTCAAGCATTTAGCAAACTGCCCTTTGACCACTTGCTTTTTACAGGTTCAACATCGGTGGGCAAGCACATCATGCGTGCTGCAGCGGACAACCTAACCCCTGTAACTTTGGAATTGGGCGGTAAATCCCCTGTCATCATCATTGATAAAGACATTTTGCCCCATGCCGTGAACCGAATATGGACAGGTAAGATGATGAACTCGGGACAAACTTGCATTGCGCCTGATTATGTGTTGTTGCCTGATGGCTTGCAAGATGAGTTCATTGGGCTGTCAAAAAAATGGATGAGTAAACATTATCCCAAAATTGGCGATAATGAAGACGTGACTTTTATCATTAATCATAAACAGTTTGACCGTATTTATGACCATCTCAAACAAGCCCAAAAGCAAGCTTGTGTTCATAAATTGACCACTGCCACAGAGAATCGTGCCACAGGTTTTATGCCTCCTGTGGTGGTGACAGAGTTGTTACAAGACAGTTTACTGTTAACAGAAGAGATTTTTGGTCCTGTGTTACCATTGGTGGGTTATGACTCGTTAGATGATGCCATTGATTATGTCAATGCTCGCCCACGACCACTGGCGTTGTATCCTTTTGGGCAAGATGATGACATGATAGAGCGTATTTTACAGCGTACTGTCAGTGGTGGGGTGAGTGTTAACGAGACCATTTATCATGTTGCTCAGCATGACTTGCCGTTTGGTGGGGTGGGGGCATCAGGCATGGGACATTATCATGGCAAACATGGATTTGACACTTTTAGCCATCAAAAAGCGGTGTTTAGGCAAGCCAAAGTGAACTTTGTGGATATATTACAGCCACCTTATGGCAAGGTGTTTGACAAGCTGATGAAAGTGGCGGTGCGTTGGTGATGTGTTGGTCACTTGGCAAGTAACAAATAGCAAGTAACAAATAGCAAGTAACAAATAGCAAGTAACAAATAGCAAACAAGGTTGCTTTATGAAAAAAATCATGACCCTACTGTTTATCGTGTGTTTATTGGCGGTGGGGGTATATGCTGGCTCACCTTATTATACGGTTTATCAGCTCAAGCAAGCCTATGACAACCAAGATGGAACCACATTGGCAGCAGCCATTGACTATTCACAGTTGACAGTCAATCTAAAGACGCAATTAAATGGCAAATTTGCCAACACGTTAAGCCAATATCCCATGGTGGCACAGCTTGGTGGTGATGCTTTGGTGGAAGCTGGCATGGAATTCATTAACCGTTCGGTTGATGGGGCAGTGACCGCAGATAACATTCAAACCTTAATAAATATGCAAGGACAATCCAATCAAGTCAATCAATCCACTCAAGAGTTGGCAGCAGCATGGGCAATCGCCAGCAATCAGGTGAACCTGACCATGCTTATTCAAGACTTGATTGTGGAGCGAGGAGATGTGGATAAGGTGGTCAAAAAGCAAATGCAGTTGATGATGGACAAGCAAGCTTTGCAATTGACTGCCCATACTCAAGCAGGTACTGACAGCGAAAAGCCACAGCTTAGCTATTGTGGGATTGATTGCTTTAGCATGTCTGGGCAAATCAAGGGCTATCCGCTCACCGTGCGTATGCAACGTCAAGGCTGGATTGACTGGAAAATTGTCGATGTGGTGTTGCCATAAAAGCCTAGACTTTAAACCGTGTCAACCGCAACGCATTCATCAGCACCGAAATTGAGCTTAATGCCATTGCCGCCGCTGCTATCATCGGATTCAGCAAACCAAACGCCGCCAGTGGAATCCCTAAGCAGTTATAAATAAAAGCAAAAAACAGGTTTTGTTTGATATTGCGTAAGGTCGCCCGAGCGATTTTTACCGCATAGCCAACGTGCCTTAAACTAGAAGTGGGCGAGTCGCCCATTAGCCTTGCCGTGGCACTGTGTTTGGCAATGTCAGTGGCGTTCTCTACCGCAAAGCTGGCGGTCGCCGTTGCCATGGCTGGGGCATCGTTGACCCCGTCGCCGACCATTGCAACGTGCTTGCCCTTATCTTGTTCTTGTAATGCTTTGATTTTGTTGGCTTTGTCTCTGGGGGATAACTCACCAAAAGCAAGGTTGGCTTGCACCTGTTTGCCCACATAGTCCACCACCGACTGCTTATCACCACTCATGATGACCACATCTAAGCCTAGCTGGTGTAGGTCATCTATCACCGTCACGCTGTCGGTTTTTAGGCTATCGGCAAGGGCAAAGGCGATGATTGGCGTATCATCAATGCTCATCGCCACTTGGCTTGCGATGTTCCACACATTATCACGTTCGATAACTTCGTTGGGTAAGGTTAAATTGGCAAAGGCAGGCGTGCCGATTTTCACCAGCCCCACACCGTCCACATGGGCTTGAATGCCTTTACCACGAAGAGTCTCAACTTGGCTGACGGTATGGTCAGGTAAGGCTTGTCCAATTTGCTCAAAATGGCTTTGTGCATGATTGACCAAGGTGGTTGCCAACGGATGATTGGCATGGCGTTCGACAGCGGCAACAATTGTCAAAACCTGCGATTGGGTCAAATTCAACGCTTGAATATTGGCATCGTGCTGATATTGGGCGACCAGTTCGGGCTTGCCTTGGGTAATCGTGCCTGTTTTATCAAGCACTACCGTATCCACACTGCCAGCTGCTTCTAACGCCGCAGCATCCTTAAACCATACGCCAGAGCGAGCTGACACGCCCATCCCTGCCATAATCGCCGACGGTGTGGCAAGCCCCAACGCACAGGGGCAAGCGATGACCAGCACCGACACCGCCCGCATCAAGGCGTCATCAAACACGCCCAACACCAAGTAATTGACAAAAAAGGTTATCACCGCAATCGCCACCACGGTCGGCACAAATACCCCTGCTACCTTATCGGCAATGCGAGCGATGTTGGCTTTACTGCCTTGAGCGTCATTTAACGCTTGTATCATGTCGCCTAATCGGGTCTCACTGCCTTTGGCGGTCACTTGGTATTCAAAACTGCCGTTTTCGACCATTGCTCCTGCCATCACAGGTGAGCCTTTTTTTTTGTTTAATGGCACGGACTCGCCTGTTAAGTGGCTCTCGTCACACCAGCCTTCGCCCACGGTCACCACACCATCGGTGGCAATGCGTGAGCCTGCTTTGGCAAGTAGGATTTGCCCTTGTTCGACATTGTCGAGTGACACGGTTTGCCATTGCCCATGACTGTCTTTGACATCGACTTGCTCTGGGGTCAGCTGCAACAGCATGTTGATGCTATTTAGGCTGTGTTTTTTGGTGCGATGCTCCAGATATTTGCCTGTTTTGACAAAAGCAATCACCATCACCCCTGCTTCAAAATACACATCAGGCATGTGTGACATGGCATGCCCCATTTGCCCCATAGTCAGGTATTGTAGCCAAACATAGGTCGAGTATGCCCAAATGGTCAGCGTGCCAATCACCACCAGCACGTCCATGTTGGCAAGTCCACCTTTGATGCTTGCCCACGCACTTTTATAAAAGGGCAACGCCAAACCGAACTGTACCACCGTGGCAAGGGCAAACTGCACCCAAACAGGTGGCATCAAGGTGTGAGAGCCGACCATCATCCCTGCCATCCCCACCAAAAATGGGGCAAGACACACCCACATTGCTATCAATGACAAGGGTATTTTTTCTGGCGTGTCTTTTTGTTCAAACAGCTCACCTTTTTGCTGCACACTGGCGGCATAGCCTGTTTTGCTCACCCACGCTAAGATTTGCTCAGCATCGGTCTGGGTGCTGTCAAAGCGGACATGGGCGACTTCACTCGCAAAATTGACATCGGCCTGCTCAATCGCCCCCTTTTTGTTGAGTACCTTTTCAATACGATTGGCACAAGCTTGGCAAGTCATGCCGTCGATGTTTAAGGTGAGCTCTTGAACATTGGTATTGGAAGTTAGAGCGTCAGTTGTCATCATTATTACCTTTACATCACATCATAACCTGCATCTTCAATCGCTTCTTTTAGGCTATCGACGTTGGTTTTGTCGTCGTCAAAATCAATCACGGCATTGTTATCGGCAAGGCTAACATTCACGCCCATTACGCCATCGACTTGTTTTAGGGCGTTGGTCACGCTGTTGACACAGCCGCCACAGGTCATGTCGTCGATTTGAATGGTTGTTTGAGTGGTCATAATTTTCTCCTTCATGACTTTGGTTGAGTTGATTATTTAACGCCTTTTTTGTCAAGCCAATCTTGCATTTGTTTGATTTCTGGAGCTTGAGCTTGTTTGATTTGCTCGGCAAGTTGTCGCATGGCTGGGTCTTTGCCATATTTAAGTTCAACATCTGACATATCAATCGCCCCTTGGTGGTGCGGTATCATGCCTTTGACGAACGCCACGTCTGGGTCGGTCGCTGTGATACCCTGCATCATGGCATCATGGTTTTTCATCATGTTGGCTTTGTGGGCTTTAGTGATTTGGTCGGCATTATCAGCGTTTGGCAATTTGGCTTCATTAGCGGTAAGCCAGTCTTGCATTTGCTTGATTTCGCCTTGCTGTGCGTCGATGATGTTTTGGGCTAAGGCTTTCATCTCAGCATCTTTGCCATACTGTAGCTCAATGTTTGCCATATCAATCGCTCCTTGGTGGTGCGGTGTCATCCCCTTGGCAAAGCCGACATCGGCATTTTTGGCTTGTACGCCGTTTGCCATGTCATCATGCATTTTTGCCATGCTATCCATGTAGGCGACAACGTGGGCAGGCTTGGTTTTGTCAGTTGATGCTGTCGTATCGGCGGTATGGGTGTCGTGTTGATTGACGGTTGATTGGGGGTGGCTGTTATGTTCATTGGCTTGTCGGTTTGGTTGCTGAGAAGTGTTACACGCTGTCATGCCTAAACTGACACTCAAGGCAAGGGCTAATAGATGATAAGTTTTCATACGTCATTCCTATTGGATAAATGGGACTGATGAGTTTGATGAATTGTTAACAAGCTAACTATAAACCTTGACATTGGGTCAAGGTCAAGCCAAACTTAGCATCATTACATTTTTTTACACAATCACTTTTTACACAGCTATTTTTTAAAACCACCGAGCAGAGCATAAAAAATGAACATCAAAGACGTGGCAAAACAGGTCAATCTGTCTGCCAAACAAATTCGAGATTATGAAAAATACGGCTTGCTAGATACCGTCAGCCGCTCGGCATCGGGCTACCGACTCTATGGTGAGCAAGAAATCAAGCGGTTGACCTTTATCCAACACGCTCGACAAGTGGGGTTCTCGTTGCAACAGATTGAGCAACTGTTGGCGTTGCAAGATGATAAAAATCGTAGCAATGCCGATGTCAAAGCCCTAACCCGTCAGCATATTGATGATTTAAATCAAAAAATTGAACGCTTGCAAGCGATGAAAGCCACCTTACAAGCATGGCATGATTGCTGTGCAGGTGATGGCTCATCGCATTGCAGCATTTTAGATGGGCTGATGACAGGGCAAGAGGTCACCGCCAAAGCTTAAAATTGCCCAATCTCTGTGTCACTCAAAAATCGGCTTTCACCTTTTTCTAACCCATCAAGGCTGATGGTGCCAATGTGTGAGCGGTGTAGTTCGGTAACTCGATTGGCAAAATAACCCATCATGCGTTTGACTTGATGGTATTTGCCTTCTGTTAAGATTAAGCGGGCATGGGTGGCATCGATAAACATCAGTTCAGCAGGGCGGGTTTTGTGTTGTTCCCCTTCAAGCAGTATCCCATTTGCCAGTTGTTTGATGGCATTATCCTGTTCTTGTATGCTCATGGGATTAGCCAAGGTCAGCTCATATGTCTTGCTTTGGTGATGTTTGGGGCTGGTTACTTTGTGTAGCCATTGTCCATCATCTGATAGTAACAACGCTCCTGTGGTGTCTACGTCCAATCGCCCTGCGATACGCAAACTGGCAACCTCAGGCACGGCAATTAACTCAGTAACGATGGGGTGTTCTTTGGGCTTTAGTGTGCATTCAAAACCTTCTGGTTTATACAGTAAAATATAGCGATTGCCTGTGGCAACCGATAATGGCTCACCTGCCCACATCACTTCGTCATTGAGTGCATTCACATGCACACTGCCATCTTTGACGATTTCATCGTTGACGGTGATTTCTTCAGCATGCAAGATGCGTTTGGCATCTTTGCGTGACAGTTCGGTGGCTTTGGAGATGAATTTATCCAGTCGCATGATGATACCCTAAATGTCCTACTCATAAACAAGGTGGTATTTTAACACATTCTTACCCTTGGCATTCACTCAGCGTTCATTGACCATTTATCCAAATTCATGACATAAAGTGATTATTAGCACACATGACCTATTTTACTCTAACCAAACCATGCACTGCCCGTCTTGACATTAAAAAGTCAGAATTCATTGCTCATGCTTATCCTGTGGCTGATCGTGAACAGGCCATGTTTCACGTGAAACAACTAAAACAAACATATTCAGACGCTCGTCATCATTGTTGGGCATATGTCATTGGTGATCCAAATAATACCACCAGTGCAGGTTTTGATGATGATGGTGAGCCTAATGGCACAGCAGGCAGACCGATACTCAATGTGCTACAACACAAAACCATTGGCAATGTCATCATCATTGTGGTGCGATACTTCGGTGGCATCAAGCTTGGGGCAGGTGGTTTGACTCGAGCGTATGCAGGGTCAGCCCAAGCGGTGGTGGATATGATGCAGTTGACGGCTTATGTGGCTAAAGTTGATGTTTGCATTCATACTGACTTTGCCAATGAATCATATGTTCGTTATCTGGTAGAAGACAGTGGCGGTAAGGTATTGACTGTCAGTTATGGTAAGTCAGTTGTTTTAAAGGCTCAGGTGTCCAAACAAGCGAAGAAAATGCTGGTGGAGCGATTGGGTGCTGTGGGCAAGCTTGTGGAAAGAGACCTTATGGAAAAACAGTGAATGTTAGAAAGACAGTGTGTGTTTAAAGGCGAACAACGAACAATGGCTAACTAGTGTTTGGTATGGGTAGTTTGGTATGGGTAATGGGCATATTTAAGTTATCATATGTTCACTCAAATGATTTTTTTTATGATTTTTTTTTATTATAATGGGCATTATTTTATTGACTGGTAACGCATATGATGATTTCTGCCCCTGCTCACCCACAACATTTTACAGTGCAACCTTTTACCCCTCCATTTTGGCTTGCCAATCCCCATTTACAGACGATTTTGCCCAAGTTTTTGGTGAAATATCAGCCGAATTATCGCCGTGAGTTGATTAAAGATTCTTTAGATGAAAGTCAAATAGCGTATGATTTTGTGGACGCACACGATGAGCAAGTGGCTGGCAAATACCAAAAACCATTGGTGATATTGTTTCACGGCTTAGAAGGCAGTAGTAACAGCCACTATGCCAAAAGTTTGGCTTATGCCGTTAAGGAGCAGGGTTGGCATTATGTGGTGGTGCATTTTCGCAGTTGTGGGGGAATCCCTGTGGCAGGAAACGTGTTTTATAACGCTGGCGATACCAGTGAGCTGGTGCATGCGTTAACCCAACTTAGCAACCGCTATCAACATCTGTATGCAGTGGGCATGTCATTGGGCGGGAATGTGCTGGCAAAATATATGGGTGAATATGGTGATAAGGCAGTTTGTGGGGCAGCGGCGGTGGTTAGTGCGCCGATGGACTTGGCGTCATCTGCCATTGCGATGGAACGGCTGATGGGCAGACGTATCTACACGCCATATTTGCTGAATCCATTGGTTAAAAAGGCTTTGGAAAACAGCTTGTCAAGTGAAGAGATGCGGGCTGTGCGTACCAGCAGTCGCATCAGTGATTTTGACCAAATTTTTACCGCCCCTCGTCATGGTTATCGCTCAGTCAATGACTATTATCGCCATGCGTCATCATTGCCTTATTTGATTGACATTGTTAAGCCGACCATCATCATCACTGCCAAAGATGACCCCTTTTTAGGCATGACCGCTCGCCAAAGCGATGTGTCAGAATCGGTGTTATTGCTCGATACTGAGCATGGTGGGCATATGGGGTATCTTAGATATTTGCCACATCATAAGCCTAAGCTAGATGTCAGTTGGTTGCCTGATACCATT
>ERZ1023302.93-NODE-93-length-13113-cov-689.897611_pt1 | contig 13113 bp, 11 predicted proteins | sample MGYA00380473_ERZ1023302 | MGnify/ENA primary metagenome ERZ1023302 (study PRJEB33173, sample SAMEA4830380) | metagenome | study: EMG produced TPA metagenomics assembly of the PRJEB25223 data set... | reverse complement strand
AAAAACTTGCTGAAAATCAACCGCTCTTTATGACGGAAAAAGATGCCGTAAAATGTCAATCTTTTGCCAACGATAATTGGTGGTATATCCCTGTGGATGCAGAGATTATTGAGGCTGAAAAACAATGTGAAAATTTACCGCACTTTTGGGACAAAATAGACAAACTTATGGCGCAATATAGAAATGGCTGAAAGGATTAATCTCCAGTTGTTTTGATTGCTTGCCGATAAAGCTGAAATATTAAAGAATAAGGAATAAATTATGTCATTTACCGTGATTATCCCCGCTCGTTTTGCATCAAGTCGTTTACCTGGAAAACCGCTTGCCGATATTGCAGGTAAGCCAATGATTCAACATGTATTTGAGAAAGCACTGCAGTCTGGGGCGAACCGAGTGATTATTGCCACCGATAATGAAAATGTGGCTGATGTTGCCAAAAATTTTGGCGCGGAAGTGTGCATGACTTCGGTTAATCATAATTCTGGTACAGAACGTTTAGCGGAAGTTGTAGAAAAATTAGCGATTCCTGACAATGAAATCATTGTCAATATTCAAGGCGATGAGCCTTTGATTCCTCCCGTTATCGTGCGACAAGTGGCAGATAATTTAGCAAAATTTAATGTCAATATGGCAAGTCTTGCGGTAAAAATTCATGATGCTGAGGAATTATTCAATCCAAATGCAGTGAAAGTTTTGACGGATAAAGACGGCTATGTGCTATATTTTTCCCGTTCGGTTATTCCTTACGATCGTGATCAGTTTATGAATTTACAGGATGTTCAGAAAGTACAGCTTGCGGACGCTTACTTACGTCATATTGGCATTTACGCATATCGTGCGGGGTTCATAAAACAATATGTGCAATGGGCTCCGACTCAACTTGAAAATCTAGAAAAACTTGAGCAGCTTCGTGTGTTATATAACGGCGAACGCATTCATGTGGAGCTTGCGAAAGAAGTGCCTGCAGTGGGGGTGGATACTGCTGAAGATTTGGAAAAAGTGCGGGCAATTTTAGCGGCGAATTAAAATGTTTGATGCTAAAAAGTTCTTAGCGGATGTCTCTCACGAACCTGGTGTTTATCGTATGTATGACGATAAAGATCAGGTTATTTATGTTGGGAAAGCAAAGGATCTAAAAAAACGTCTTTCAAGCTATTTTCGTAAAAATCTGAGTAGTAAAAAAACAGAGGCGTTGGTGGCATCAATTCATCATATTGACACCATGCTAACTTCATCTGAAACGGAAGCTTTACTGCTAGAGCATAATTTTATCAAGCTTTATCAGCCTCGCTATAACGTATTATTGCGTGATGATAAATCCTATCCATTTATTTTATTAACCAAAGAACGTCATCCAAGAATCACGTCCTATCGTGGGTCTAAAAAATTTGCGGGTGAATATTTCGGGCCTTATCCTCACGCAGGGGCTGTGCGTGAAACTTTATCGCTTTTGCAAAAACTTTTCCCTGTTCGCCAATGTGAAAATTCCGTTTATTCCAACCGTTCTCGTCCTTGTTTGCAGTATCAAATTGGGCGTTGTTCTGCGCCTTGTGTACAGGGATATGTTTCCGATGAAGAATATAATCAGCAAGTTGAATTAGCCCGCTTATTTTTACAAGGCAAAGATCAACAGGTGTTAGATTATTTAATCGGTAAAATGGAGCAGGCAAGCAGAAATTTAGATTTTGAACAGGCTGCTCGTTATCGCGATCAAATTCAGGCGGTGCGTTCGGTTATTGAAAAACAATTTGTATCCAATGAACGTTTAGATGATATGGATATTATGTCTATCGCTTACCAACACGGGTTAGCCTGTGTACAGGTGATGTTTATTCGTCAAGGAAAAGTGCTAGGCAATCGCAGTTATTTCCCAAAAGTCCCCGCCAATACGGATTTATCGGAACTTACCGAAACTTTTGTGGGGCAATTTTATTTACAAGGTCATCAAGGACGAAGTATTCCGAATAGTATTATTGTCGATCGTCAATTAGCTGAAAAATCAGAGCTTGAGCAACTTCTTACGGAGCAAGCTGGCAGAAAAGTGACGATTCAAGAAAGCGTAAAAGGCGATAAAAGTAAATACTTACAGCTCGCACAAGTTAATGCTAAAGCGGCTTTAAATGTACAACTTAAACAATCTTCACGAATGTCAGAGCGTTATCAAGCGTTGTGTGAGCTGTTAAATCTTCCTGAAATTAAGCGTATGGAATGTTTTGATATAAGCCATACAATGGGAAATCAAACAGTCGCATCTTGTGTTGTTTTTAATAAAGAAGGTCCACTGAAATCTGATTATCGCCGTTTTAATATTGAAGGCATTACTGGCGGAGATGATTATGCTGCGATGGAACAAGCGTTGCAGAAACGTTATGAGCGTGATTTAGAAGAAGATAAAATTCCCGATATTATTTTTATTGATGGTGGAAAAGGGCAGTTAAATCGAGCATTGAACGTGTTCCAACATCTTCAAGTAAAATGGGATAAAAATAGACCGCACTTAATTGGCGTGGCAAAAGGTGTGGATCGTCGAGCAGGGCAGGAAGTACTGATTATCAGCAAACAAGACCGCGAAATTCATTTGCCTGATGATAGTTTGGCATTGCATTTGATTCAACATATCCGTGATGAAAGCCATAATCACGCAATAAGCGGACACCGTAAAAAACGTCAAAAAGCCTTTACACAAAGTGGTTTAGAAACCATTGAAGGAGTGGGAGCTAAACGTCGTCAGGCTTTACTGAAATATCTTGGTGGTTTACAAGGTGTGAAAAAGGCGACCTTAGATGAAATAGCCTCTGTACCGGGCATTTCTCCTAAACTTGCTGAAAGGATTTTTGAAACGCTTAAAAACGACTAATCAATCATTTCTCAAATATAAATAACGATTGCTTTTCGTCATAAAGCCATTATGATCTGTATTTTCGGATTTATTTAACTCAATTATAGGAAAAATTATGTTTGAATGGATTGCAGATCCTGAAGCGTGGATATCACTTGCGATACTTGCGGCTTTAGAGATCGTTTTAGGAATCGACAATATTATTTTTATTAACATCCTAGTTGGACGTTTACCTGAACGCCAACGCCAGTCTGGTCGTATTCTTGGGCTTGCTTTGGCAATGCTAACAAGAATTTTACTTTTAATGTCACTAGCGTGGATAATGAAACTTACTGCACCGTTATTTACTGTGTTTAATCAAGAAATTTCTGGGCGTGATTTGATTTTATTAATCGGTGGTTTATTCCTGATTATAAAAAGTTCTGGCGAAATTAAAGAGGCTATAAATCATCAAGAACACCATAATTCTGAAAGCAAAAACAAAGTGAGTTATTTTGGCGTATTAATTCAAATTGCTGTGCTAGATATTGTTTTTTCTTTAGATTCTGTGATTACAGCAGTAGGTATGGCAAGCCACCTTCCTGTGATGATTTTGGCGATTATGATTGCCGTGGGGGTGATGATGTTTGCGGCAAAACCAATCGGCGATTTTGTAGATACACATCCAACCTTGAAAATTCTAGCTTTAGCCTTCTTGGTTTTAGTCGGAATTAGTTTAATTGCAGAAAGTTTGGATATTCACATCCCGAAAGGTTATATCTATTTTGCAATGGGATTCTCTGTTGTGGTCGAAATGATCAATATTCGAATGAGAAGATTGATGAAATAAATTGGAAGTGCGGTCGATAAAAATAATGTTTTTTATGACCGCACTTTTTCTTTTACTTATTGAAATACACTTTTTTTAGTGCCATCTCTAAACCGCGAAATTCAGCTAGGCCTTTTAACCGACCAATGGCAGAGTAGCCAGGGTTGGTTTTTTTACGTAAGTCATCCAACATTTGATGCCCATGATCTGGGCGCATTGGGATTAAACGCGTTTCTCCTTGATTTAATCGACGATATTCTTCATTTAATAAGGCTTTTACCACATTAAACATATCTACGTCTCCTTCTAGATGAGCTGCTTCATGGAAGGTTAGTGGATTATCTTCACGTTGAGTAGAACGTAAATGTGCGAAGTAAATACGATCTGCAAATTGTTCTGTCATTTTTACGAGATCATTATCGGAGCGTACGCCATAAGAACCCGTACACATTGTAAAACCATTTGCTGGTAATGGTTGAGTTTCTACAAACCACTGCATATCTTCAATAGTTGAAACTATGCGTGGTAAGCCTAAGATTGGGCGTGGAGGATCATCTGGATGAATCGCCATTTTGATTCCTACTTCTTGGGCAACAGGTACGATCTCATTTAAAAAATAAGCCAAATGCGTACGGAATTTTTCGGATGAAATATCTTTATAGCGATCTAATTGAGTTTGAAATTCATCAAGAGTGTAACCTTCTTCTGCACCGGGTAAGCCCGCAATAATATTACGCGTTAATTGCGCTATATCTTTCTCTGACATATTGTCATAATAGGTTCTTGCTGCAACTTGTTCTTCTTGATTATAGGTTTTTTCTGCATCAGGACGTTTTAAAATATGAAGTTCAAATGCGGCAAAAGCGATATGATCAAAGCGCAATGCTTTAGAACCATCTGGTAATTCATAAGCAAGATCGGTTCGAGTCCAGTCTAAAACTGGCATAAAATTGTAGCAAACAGTGTCAATTCCACATTGAGCAAGATTGCGAAGAGTTTGTTTGTAGTTATTAATCCATTTTTGATAATTTCCAGTCTGAGTTTTAATCTCTTCATGAACTGGTACACTTTCCACTACTGACCAGCTTAAACCTGCATTCTCTATTTCAGTTTTGCGTTTTTTAATTTCTTCAATACGCCATATTTCACCGTTAGGAATATGGTGAAGTGCAGTGACTATACCAGTTGCGCCTGCTTGACGAATATCAGATAAAGAAACAGGATCTTTTGGTCCATACCAACGCCATGCTTGTTCCATTTTTAACTCCTATAGTTTTCTAACGATCAACAACAATTGGGCTCATATTAAATAGATAACCATCAAAATTAGGATCATCTACATCAGATAATTCAAAAAGTTTTTGCTTAACATTTTCTAAATGTTGCCACATTGCTTTTTTTGCCATTACAGGATCTTTTCTCTGTAGGGCTGTAATAATATTCTCATGATCTTGTAACCAAAGGTGACGATAACTTTGATTTGGAATATGAAGATGTAAACCTTTCCACATTTGACTATTAGTACGAAGATCCCACAGTGCTTTTTGCATTTGTAAAATAACTTCATTTTGGGTTATTTCTGCTATAGTACGATGAAAATCTTCATCTGCCACATAATCTTCATCACCTTGTTCAAGTGTATTTCGCTCTCTTGCTAGAATGTCTTTTAATTTAGTAATATCTGCTCTTGTTACTTGTAACGCAGCAAATTCAGCCATACTACTTTCTAATAATTGGCGAGCTTGTAAAAGTTCAAAAGGACCTACATCAACCTTATCTAAAAATTCATCATTACTTGCAGCGCGTTGTGGCAATGCAATCACATACACTCCAGAACCTTTACGTACTTCAACAAGGTTTTCTAATTCAAGCATAATGATGGCTTCTCGAATGACCGTACGACTTACATCAAAATAATCAGCCAAGTCTCGCTCCGCTGGTAGTTTATCGCCTATTTTATATTGATGATTATTTAGCTGTTGTTTTAACTCATTTCCTATTTTTTTATAGGATCGCAAGTCATCAATGTTCATAAATTTTTCCTAATTTTAATCTAATAAACTCAATTTATAGCCTTGAGTGACCGTTTTTCCATTAATAATTAATTTTCTATTTTCTTTATTAGGAAGGTAGAAACTAATTTCATTATATTTTGGTAAATAATCACCCGATTTTTCTAAAACAAGTTCAATTGTTTGACTAGTGCATTTTAGATAAATATTAAATTTTAAAAATTTACCTTTTAAATAATCGAAACTTTCACCGTCATCATCAAATATAGTAATATTCCTCTCTCCTTGATTAATAAAAGGCATAATTAATAATTGTCTATAATTATCAGATAACGTATTTTTATGACCTTTTTTTGCCATTGGAATAATGCTTCCAGCTTTTAAAAATAAAGGAATTTTTTCTAATGGTGCATCAGCTATGATTCTTTCGCCGCCATTAAACCATTTGTGTGTGTAAAAGTCATACCAACCGACGAAATTTTGTGGTAGATAGACTTCACGTTTTCGTTGATTAGGTTCCACAACAGAAGCAACGAGTAAATCTTCACCTAAAAGATAGTCATCATTTTCTTCAAAAGTATTTTTATCATGTTCGTGATCAAGGAATGTTGGTCGTAGTATTGGTTCATGATCATGATGAGCTTTCCATAATGTGTTATATAAATAAGGCATTAATATATAACGTAATTGGATAGCATCACGAATAATATTGATTATTTGTGGATACATCCAAGGTTCATTAACAGTTTTATCATCATTCCAAGAATGAATAGTGAAACGTGGATGCATTACACCATTTTGTACCCAACGTACAAATAATTCAGGATCCGGTTTATTTCCAGAAAAACCACCTACATCATGCCCAACGTTATAGAGTGCAGAAAGGCTCATACCTAATCCCATTTTGATATTGTAACGTAATGTATTCCAACTGGTACGATTATCTCCAGACCAGGTTTGTACATAACGGTTCATTCCAGGTGAGCCAGAACGTGAAATCAAATAAGGGCGTTTATTTGGTGCGTACTCTAATTGAGCCTCATAGGAAGCTTTCATCATTAATAATGGTTGTAGTGGGCGCAATAATTTTATTGGCATACCTTCACCGAAATAATGGCATTTTGCGTAGTTGTCCCACACTTCAAATTCATTATTATCATTCCAAGTAGCATCAATGCCGTAATCGAGTAATTGTTGTTTTACATTCTTTTTCCACCAATTCACCGTGGCTATATTGGTAAAGTCTAAATGAGAACCTTCATCATCCCAGAACATAGATTTTTCAGGATTATTTGATTCAGAATCTTTAATAAATAATCCAAGTTTTTCCACTTCTTGATAACGTGGATGATCTAGTAATAAACATGGTTTAATGTTTGCAGCCAACTTCATTCCTGCATTCTGAAAATATTTTGTCATTTCTTTCGGTGTTGGAATTTTGTCATAATTCCAGTTGAAAACATAACGCTTCCCATTTATGGAGGTATAACCTGAAGAGAGCTGGAATGAATCACAAGGAATATCATGCTCATTACATAAATTTACAAATTTTTTTAGTTTTTCTTGGGCATCAGATGCATCGGTATAGTACATAGTTGAACCACTATAACCTAAGCTCCATTTTGGACCAAAAATAGTACCTCCCGTAAGGCGACAATATTTTTTTGTTACATCAAGTATTTTGGGACCGAGAATAACGTAGTAATCAAGATCTCCATCCTCAGCTTTATAGTTACGATAGTAAGAATGATAATTGTCAATTTCACTACCTAAGGTAAACCAACAAGGTGAAAGGTTATCGTAATATAATCCATAACTTACTTCAGGAGCATGCGTAATATAGAATGGAATGTGTTTATAAAGAGGATCTGTATGTTCAGCATTATAGCCCATTGCATCAATATTACGCATTTCAAAGCGGCGACCATGGCGATTTAGATTTCCTGTTTTTTCACCGAGTCCATAATAATGTTCTTGAATATCTCGTTGTAAATAATGAGAAATGGTAGTATTTGAAATGCCCATCAAATAGGCACCAGTTTTTCGGTCTTTAAATAATGGTTTCCATTTATCGCCATGTTTATGTTCCCATTCTAGATAGAGTGGTTGATGAATTGTTACTTTTAAAAGTGCGGTTGAGATTTCAAGCGTTTTTTCTGTTTGTAAAATGGCATAATCAGGACAAGTAAATCCTTCTAATGACCATTTATTACGACCTTGCCAAAATACATCTGTTTGATTTGGTGCAATAGCCCAAGTATGAGGAACTTTAAAAGTATTATTTTTTGTAAATGCAATACGTAACAGATCATTTTCTAAGACGAAAATATGCATTTTATAACCGTGATCACAACTTATTTCAATTTGATGATTATGATTTCTTATCAATTTCCAATGTTTTATTGATTTCATCTTATTTTCCTATTTAGCTAACTAATAACCTAATAACATTTGAGGTAAAACTAAACTTAATGCAGGCCAATAAGTAACCAGCAAGAGGGTTAAAATCAATGCAGCATAAAATGGTAATAATGGTTTAATTACTTGATTTATTTTTACGCCACCAACAGAACAACCAATAAATAGCGCACTTCCAACTGGTGGTGTGCAAATACCAATAGAAAGGTTGAATGCCATCAAAATACCAAAATGAACAGGATCCATTCCTAATTCAGTAACAATTGGTAAGAAAATAGGCGTAAAGATTAACAAAGCAGGTGTCATATCCATGAACACTCCAACAATCAATAAAATTATGTTGATGATTAAGAGAATGACAATAGGGTTGTCGGATACATTTAATAACGCATCACTAATAGTATAAGGAATATCTGCATTAGCCATTGCCCAAGACATACCCATTGATGTGCCTATTAACAACAATACAATGGCTGTTGTTACCACTGAATCTAAAATAATTTTAGGTAATGCTTTGAGAGTGACTTCACGATAAAAAAATACAGCAAGAATTAGAGTATAAACAACAGCAAAAGCAGAGGCTTCAGTTGCTGTAAAAATACCACCTATGATTCCGCCCATTATCACAATTATTAAACCAAGACTTGGTAAAGCGTCCAGCGTTTTCTTTATGACTTCAGAGCTTGTTGGTTTAGCTGATACTGGATATTTTCTTTTTTTCGCGATAATGGACACAATCAGCATAATTGATAAGCCCATTAAGGCTCCTGGAATGTAACCAGCAAGGAACAATGCACCAATAGATGTTCCTCCAGAAATTAATGAATAAACGATAAAGGTATTACTTGGCGGAATAAGTAGTCCAGTTGGGCAAGAGGCAATATTTACTGCAGCGGAAAAAGCAGGATCATATCCTTCTTTCTTTTGTAAAGGTGACATAATCCCACCCATTGCTGCTCCTGATGCTACAGCTGAACCTGAGATTGAACCAAACATCATATTTGCGAGTACGTTCACGTGTGCTAGAGATCCAGGTAAGTGACCACCGATGACTTTAGCAAATTCAATTAACCGCATAGCAATACCGCCACGATTCATAATATTGCCCGCTAAGATAAAAAAAGGAATGGCGAGTAATGAAAAGCTATCTAATCCAGATGCCATTTTTTGCGAAATAACAGTGATAGCAGCATCAAAAGGAATAGAAAGCATAATAGTAAGCAGTGATGCAATTCCAATTGAAAATGAAATTGGTACACCGATAAAAAGTAGGACAAAGAAACTTGAGCTAAGCACAATAATATTGGACCATTCCATTTTATTCTCCTTGATTATCTGAAAGCGGTGATGATTTAAGATTCAAATGATGAAAGTTATCTATAATATCTCTTAAAAGGTAAATCAGCATAAAGCAACCACTTAAAGGAATTGCGAGGTAAACTAATCCCATTTGGATACCTAAGACAGGTGATATTTGCCCATTGTTTACAGTGTCTATTACCAAGTTGCCTCCCCCATAGCACATAATCATTGTTGCAAAAGCTACGCTGATTAAATTAATTACAAGTTGTAATCGATGTTGAAGGCTGGGTGAGTGTTCGAATTTACTGACTAGAAGATCAATCGCTAGGTGTTTCTTTTGACCAAGAGCATAAGCTGCGCCCATTAAGCCCACCCAAATAAAGAGAAATCTAGCTATTTCATCTGTATAAGTGCTAGGTGTATTTAATAAATAACGAGATAACACCTGCCAAACTACGCAACACACTAGAAATGAACTTAAAGCTACACAAATCGTTGATAATGCCCAATTCATAATAGATATAAATTTATTCATCATAGGTTCCTTATGTTATTAACTTAAGTTGGTGAACCAATTTTGTGTGTTTTTTTTATTTTTGACAAGTTTTTTTATTTAAAAATGTGATCCGGATCACCAATTTAAAATAATTGGATTGACCATATTAAATTTGTTGGTCTATTATCTTTATAACATCCGAGCTGTTAGAGGATTAGTCTTTAATTTACTTATTATGGAGATGCGTTATGCAAATTAAAAAACATATGCTTTCTTGTGCTTTAACACTAGCATTATCTGCTGGCGTTGCTTTCTCAGCTTCAGCTAAAACCGTATTAAAATTAAGTCATAACAATGACAAAACTCATCCTGTTCATATTTCAATGCAATATATGGCAGATGAAGTAAAAAAATTAACTAATGGAGAAGTGGTGATCCGCATTTATCCAAATAGCCAATTAGGCAGCCAGCGTGAATCAATGGAACTATTACAAGCCGGTTCACTTGATATGGCAAAATCAAATGCGAGTGAATTGGAAGCATTTGAGCCTTCTTATGGCGCATATAATATCCCGTATCTTTTTCATGATGTGAACCATTACTATCGTGTTTTACTTGATCCTGCGGTAGGGCAAAAAATCCTTGATTCATCAAAAGGAAAGGGGTTCGTTGGTTTAACTTATTATGATGGTGGCGCACGTAGTTTCTATTCTGCTAAACCAATCCAATCTCCTGAAGATTTGAAAGGTATGAAAATTCGTGTTCAACCAAGCCCAACCGCAGTTGAAATGATTAAATTGATGGGCGCAAATCCAACACCATTAGCTTATGGTGAACTCTATACAGCGTTGCAACAAAAAGTAGTCGATGGCGCGGAAAATAATGAAACTGCTTTAACATTAGCTCGTCATGGTGAAGTAGCGAAATACTTTAGTCGTGATGAACACACAATGATTCCTGATGTGTTGGTAATAGGTCAAAAATCTTGGGACAAATTAACACCAGAGCAACAACAGGCTCTCAAGAAAGCTGCTGATGATTCTATGATGTATCATAAAGATTTATGGCAAAAAATGATTGCTGAAACAACTCAAGAAGCAAAAGATAAATTGGGTGTAACTTTTGTTGAAGTTGATAAAAAACCGTTTATTGATGCAACAAAGGATATGCATGATGCTGTTAAATCAAATCCTTTACTTAAGGAATATATTGAACGTATTGATAGTTTAGCAACCAAATAATTTGCATTGAGAAGGGTAGGCGCTTTCGCATACCCTTTACTTTGGGGCGAATATGAAAAAAATAGCATTTATCGGCGAGTGTATGATTGAACTCAATGGGAAACCCTTTGCGGAAATGTGGCAAAGTTATGGTGGTGATACCTTAAATTCTGCAACTTATCTCAGCCGAGTAAGTTCATCAAAAGAGATTCAAGTTCATTATGTCTCTGCATTAGGAACCGATAATTTAAGCAAGCAAATGCTTAAATATTGGCAAGAAGATGGCATCCAAATAAATTGTGTTTTACAGGATGAACAGCATCAACCAGGTCTTTATCTAATCCAATTAGATGCTCAAGGCGAACGCACGTTCCTTTATTGGCGTAATCAATCTGCAGCACATTATATGGTTCAACATCCGGATTTTGCTAAGGTTATTGCAGAACTTCAGCAAGTTGATGTGATTTATTTAAGTGGTATTTCATTAGCAATCTTACCGAAAAATGACCGCACTTTTTTAATTGAACAATTATCTTCTTTAGCTAAAAAAGGCGTAGAAATTGTTTTTGATAGTAATTATCGCCCTAAACTTTGGGGGGCATTAGAAGAAGCACAAGATTGTTATTTGCAGCTTTTACCTAGTGTCAATATAGCTTTGGTGACTTTTGATGATGAACAAGCATTATGGAAAGATAAAACATCTAGGGATACTTTAGAACGATTACATAAAATTGGTATACCAAAAGTGATTGTGAAGTGCGGTAAGAATGGCGCGATTTTTTCAGATATGTATTCATCTCTGTATGGACAGGTGATACCTGAGCCTATTTTAAATGTGGTGGATACAACCTCTGCTGGTGATTCTTTTAATGCTGGATTTCTGAATGGTTATTTACGAAATAAGCCTTTAGAAATTTGTTGTCAGCAAGGTAATCGTATTGCTGGCATCGTCATTCAACATAAAGGTGCGATCATAGATAAAGTCGCAACTTCTCATCTTCAATCTGAATTTAATTAATGGAGTTTACTATGAATATTGCAGCAAACCATAACTTAGAAAATAAACTAATTATAATCACGGGGGCTGGCGGAGTGTTATGTTCATTTCTAGCTAAGCAGTTAGCGTATACTAAAGCTAATATTGCCCTGTTAGATTTGAATTTCGAGGCAGCAGACAAAGTAGCAAAGGAAATTAACCAATCAGGTGGAAAAGCAAAAGCTTATAAAACTAATGTGTTAGAACTTGAAAATATTAAAGAAGTGCGTGATCAAATAGCTATTGATTTTGGCACTTGTGATATTTTAATTAATGGTGCTGGTGGGAATAATCCAAAAGCGACAACAGATAATGAGTTCCATCAATTTGATTTAAATGAAACGACAAGAACATTCTTTGATTTAGATAAATCTGGTATAGAATTTGTATTTAATCTCAATTACTTAGGTTCATTATTACCAACCCAAGTTTTTGCAAAAGATATGCTTGGTAAACAAGGGGCAAATATTATTAATATTTCCAGTATGAATGCCTTTACGCCACTCACAAAGATTCCTGCTTACTCTGGTGCAAAAGCTGCAATCAGTAATTTTACTCAATGGCTTGCTGTATATTTCTCAAAAGTTGGTATTCGTTGTAATGCTATCGCACCAGGGTTTTTAGTTAGTAATCAAAACCGCACTTTATTATTTGATACTGAAGGAAAACCAACAGATAGAGCAAATAAAATTCTAACTAATACACCAATGGGGCGTTTTGGTGAGCCAGAAGAATTGCTCGGCGCATTACTTTTCTTAATAGATGAAAATTATTCTACTTTTGTCAATGGCGTGGTTTTGCCTGTTGATGGTGGTTTTTCTGCGTATAGTGGAGTATAGGGGGATTAAATGAAACAATTTATGGATGAAGATTTTCTTCTTTCAACAGATACAGCAAAAATTCTCTATCATGATTATGCCAAAAATAAACCTATTTTTGATTATCACTGTCATTTAAATCCAAGAGAAGTGGCGGAAAATCG
>ERZ1023302.92-NODE-92-length-13157-cov-4.023126_pt1 | contig 13157 bp, 8 predicted proteins | sample MGYA00380473_ERZ1023302 | MGnify/ENA primary metagenome ERZ1023302 (study PRJEB33173, sample SAMEA4830380) | metagenome | study: EMG produced TPA metagenomics assembly of the PRJEB25223 data set... | reverse complement strand
ATCCGATAATGCTCCGCCCAAGGGGATTGGGTGGCATTGAGATAAAATCCCGCTCCCTGACCCAAATCATAAGCCGGATCGTCCGCCACCGTGTCGCCCCGTGGACTGGTGTCGGGGGCAACGACAATCACATTTTGCTCATCGGCATAACGCTGGAAACCTGATTTGGTGATGAAATTTTGCTCGGTGCAAGTCAAGCCAGATAACCAATACAGCACAGGCAATGGTTGGGTTTTGGCGGTGTCGGGCAGGTAAATGGCGAATGTCATTTCACAATTTAATACCGCCGATGAATGTTGCCAAATTTGTTGTTCGCCATTAAAAATGCGGTAAGTTTCTAAGTGTTTCATTGTATTTCCTTAATAATGCACCACCGAACGGATTGACTCACCTTGGTGCATTAAATCAAAAGCGTCATTGATTTGCTCTAATGGCATGGTGTGCGTAACAAAAGGCGATAAGCGGATTTTGCCACTCATGGCGTCCTCTACCATTTGGGGTAATTGGCTGCGACCTTTGACGCCACCAAATGCCGTGCCTTTCCATGTTCTGCCTGTAACAAGTTGGAAAGGACGGGCAGAAATCTCCTCTCCTGCCCCTGCCACACCAATAATCACCGACTGCCCCCAACCACGATGAGCCGACTCCAACGCTGCACGCATGACATTCACATTACCAATACATTCAAAAGTGTGGTCAACGCCCCATTTGGTCATCTCAATGAGTACCTCTTGGATTGGTTTGTCAAAATCTTTTGGGTTTAGGCAGTCGGTTGCCCCAAATTCTTTTGCCAACGCAAATTTTTCAGGGTTGGTATCAATGGCAAAAATCCGCCCAGCACTCGCTTGTTTTGCCCCTTGAATGACTGCCAAACCAATACCACCCAAGCCAAACACTGCCACAGAGTCGCCTGCCTGCACTTTGGCGGTGTTGTGTACCGCACCAATGCCTGTTGTTACCCCACACCCTAGCAAACAGACTTCTTGGGGGTTGGCATCGGGGTTGATTTTGGCAAGTGATACATCAGCAACCACCGTGTACTCGCTAAATGTAGAACAGCCCATATAATGATAAATCGGTTTGCCTTCATATGAAAAACGGCTGGTACCGTCTGGCATCACGCCCTTGCCTTGTGTGGCTCGCACAGAAACACATAGGTTGGTTTTGTCAGACTGGCAAAACAGACACTCACCACATTCTGCTGTATAAAGCGGAATGACGTGGTCGCCAACGGCAACACTTGTTACACCCTCTCCTACCTCTACCACCACGCCCGCTCCTTCATGCCCAAGTACGGCAGGAAATAGCCCTTCTGGGTCAGCACCTGACAAGGTAAAGGCATCTGTATGGCACACGCCTGTGTGAGTGATTTTGACCAAAACCTCACCTTTTTTAGGGCGTTCTACGTCAATTTCTACAATTTTTAGGGGTTCGTTGGGGGCAAATGCCACCGCTGCACGAGATTTAATGGAGTTCATAATGGATACCTAATGATAAAAATGGTAAATATTAAATGCAAAGTAATCAATCAATTAACACTATTCCACAAACTTCACAACTTGCTCAAAAGTTTTGCGTGCTTTGGGCTTAATCTCTTTATCACGATAGCCAAATGTTACCATGACCGACACCGCCCACTCATTTGGGTCAAACAAACCCTCGTCTGCCAAAAGCTGGTTCACTTCCTTATAAGCAAAACCCTCAATCGGACAAGAGTCCACACCAATCATTGCCGCCCCTGTCATCATATTGGCAAGTGCGATGTAGGTTTGTTTGCTTGCTTGCCCAGTCATATAGACTGCGTTCGCTGTCTAAGATGGCGATGTCTTGTTCTTGGAATTTTTGGTACACCTCCAATGCTTTGGCACGGTCATCACCCATAAGCCCTCGTCTGTCCATGATTTCACCAAAATAAGGTGTGTCATAACGGGCATTTTTCTTGGCAAGTATGGCAACAATGTGGCTGGATGTTTCCATGGTCGGAATGCCCCAGCAGTAAGGCTTTAACTTTTGGCGTAAATCGGCATTTTGTAACACCAAAAATTGCCAAGGCTCAGAACCTACCGAGCTTGGGGATAAGCGACCCAATTCCAAAATATAGTTAAAATCCTCGGCAGGGATTTTTTTATCGCCATCATATGAGCGAGTAGACACACGATAATGAAAGGCGTTTAAAACGTCATCTTTGTTAAAAAATTGCATGGTTGAACTCCAAAAAGGGGAATTGGTGGTATTATAGCGGATTTAAGTTATTTTAGAAAATTGATAATTTTGATAAGTGGGTATAAGACAATATTATATAATTAAATATACACATACAAATCCATTGATTTTTTTTACCAATGCCCTTACTTTATTTAAATTTAACAAATCACAAATTTTTGGAGAGAGAAGCGTAATGACTACTAAAAAACCAATGAATGTAAGGAACTGGGGTGGTGGTTTGACCGCCCACGAAGTTGAAGCCATTGAAAAAATCAAGCACACTTTTTGCCAATACCCCACTCCAACAAAAGGACAGGGACTTAAAGCATTAGAAGCCCTAAAAAACACCCAATCCATATTTCCATGGCAAGGCTATTCAGGTTTTCGCTTTGCTGATGTCAAAGAACGCAAGGAAGGCGAGTTTGATTTGGTCATTATTACCCATTGCAATGTATTGATTGTTGAATTAAAACATTGGAATGGTGAAGCAATTACCAATAATGGTTTGCGTTGGTTTAAAGGCAAACAAGATATGGATTACTCCCCTGTTGAAATTACTCGTAAAAAAGTCTTTTTATTGAAGAAAAAACTAGAAAAATATCGTGGAAAGTTTGGCAATTCAACAGAAAAATTTCCCATTCCAAAAATTGAATTTTTGGTGGTAATGACTGGAAATTCAGATTTTAGCGGATTGTCTGAAAAAGAAAAAATGCACGTCATCAGCCTAGATGATTTTTTGACACTGGCAGACAATGAAAAATTTACTGAACAATTCGGTGAATATACAAAATATCCTAAAAACCGCACCCTAAACAAAAATTTTGCTATTTTTAATGAAATTTTTGGGGGTAATACCGTCAAGCCCAAATCCATCAATATCAATGGCTATTATGCCGAAGATACGCCTTTTTTTAGCCACCCAAAAAAGATTTTTCAAGAATATCTTGCCCAAACCGAAAATACCAAACACCAAGACCAAGCTCTTTTACGCCGTTGGGATTTTGCCAAAATCAATAATCCGCAGGCCCAAACACCAGACGGTCGTTATCGCTTAATTAGCCGAGAATATGACGTATTAAACCACATTAAGCTAAAAAACAAAGACTTATATCACGCCTGCCTGACCTATAAATCCACCCCACAAAAAGGCGAAATTACCGCTGAGCATATTGATTTATTTGAGCTGTTCCCAAACCAAAAACGCTTTAATCAATTTGTCGGTGGCACCAATGGCGAGAATTTGAGTATTGAACGGCGTTTGGGATTGGTGCAACTGTTATTGGATAAATTTGCCCAGTTGCATAAAATCGGCATTGCTCATCGTGATTTGGGCGAACACAGCATTTGGCTATCGCCTGATGACAATATTGCATTATCAAGTTTTGCGACCGCTTATTGGCAATCAGAACAAACGGTTGGCGATATTCGTGAGATTTTGGAAGTATCGGGCGATTTGGCAAAAACAGCTTTTCCTATTTCAGCGACTAAACTTACGCCTTATCAATACGATGTGCGTTCTTTGGCGGTTTTGGCGTGGCATATCATTCAAACCGAACGGATTTCGCCCGATAGCCTAGACAATATGAAAAACAAATTGGCAGATGAAACAGCGTGGTATGCAGAAATATTGCAGACGGCATTATCTGAAAATCCATTTAAAACTGCGGTTGAATTTTTGGATAATTTCAACCAAAGCCAACCCGAGCAAGCGGTGGATTTTTCGTTTGATTTTACAAAACTAGAACCTTTTACACATGACATTAACCATTCTCGTGCTTATCGTGAAGATGAGGATTTTATTGTAGAAAATGGCGAAAAAGAAGTTTATCGCTCTAATGGTTCACTTATTAAAGCATGGCTCGGTGGCGACCCACAACAAGACCAACAAAAAGCTCGTGTGGTGTTAAATTGGTTAAATAATATTGCCAAATTAGCCCAGTTGTCGCCCGATTATATGCCCAAAATTCGTGAATTTGGCATTGCCAAAAAATCAGGCTGTCTGTTTACCGTCAGCGACTTTATTGACGGTAAAACTTGGCAAGATTTGAATTTATCTGATGAACAAAAAATTAGTTTAATCCAAAAACTCATTCAAAACATTGAGCATTTGCATAGCTTGGGTTTTACGCATGGCGATTTAAAACCTGATAATGTTTTGGTAACAATAAATGATGATAATGCTCAAATTCATATTTTGGATATTTTGGATTTTTGCCCAACAGGAAAAAGCCAATTTAATACCGCTTATTCGCCTGAATTTGACCATGCCACTGAAAAACAGCGGGATAATTTTGCTGTGATGAAAATGGCGTGTGAATTATTGGGCATGACATGGAATGAGCCGTCTGAACATTATCCTGACATTGCCGAAGTTATTTCACAAGAATACAGCGACTCTGCAACTGCCTTTATTTCACTGGCAAGATTTAAAGACGCATTAAATCCCAAACCAACCACACCGATGATTAACATCACTGTGAGTGGACGTGATTCATTTTCTCCAATAGAAATTTATCCTGAAAATGGCGAGTTGTTTGTTCAATTTCAAAAAAGCAAACAAGGCGATGTATTGGTGCAATTTATTGGATTTGGTGGTGTCTTAAAAGCATTTTATTCGGTGCAAGATAGGCAATTTACTCATGCTCTGCCACCCATTGAACGCACACATATCAGCAAAAAAGACCGTGATAGTAGCATTATTAGCTTGCCACTTGGGTTGAGTGTGGTGCATGACTCATACAGTGAAATGTCTGAATTAAATCAGGCATTAAGAGATAATGAGCAATTTCAACACACCATTAGCCAATTTATCAATCAAGAAATTTTCAGACAGCCTGAAACGCCAATTATAGAAAATGATGATATTTTAGAAAATGAAATAGACGATAATCAAACAATTGCTGAAATTCAAGCCAAAATCATTCGTCCAAATATTTATGAATTATGGCGAGCAATCTTGGAAACAGAAACCGAAGCTCTGCCGTCTGTTACGGCTTGCGATCAACTCATCAGAACAGAAAAAGGCGAGATTTACATCCCCTATGAAGGCGAAATCAATCCATTAGACCAATTCAAAAAAGATGAAATCGTTGAAGCGATTGGCAAAAGTGAAGACGGTGAAAAAACCTTTAAATATGGTGTGGTAGATATTGGCAAAAGCACACTCAATGAAGTGCATTTAAAATCAAAAAGCCTAACCAGTTCAGCAGGCAATATTGATGAAAAAACACCGATTTATTTTCAAAGCAAACAAAACAAAGCATCTTACACTCGCCGTAAAAATGCCCTACAACGCATCTTGGACGGCGAAAGCGTGGTTAAAAACTTGGCACAGTATTTTGATGAACATTGCGTCTTGCCGTCTGAAAAACATGAAATTCAGGTTAGCGATGATGAGTTTGCTCGTTATGACCAACCTGAAAAGAATGTCAGTCTGAACGAAGCCCAACGTCATGCGTTTCAAAAACTCATTGCCAATGGTCCGTTATCGCTATTGCAAGGTCCACCTGGCACAGGCAAGACTGAGTTTATCTCTGCATTTGTGCATTATCTGTTTGATGTGCAAGAAGTACGAAATATCTTATTGGTCAGCCAATCACACGAAGCAGTTAATACCGCCGCCGAACGTATTCGCAAGCACTGCCAACGCTTAGGAACCGATTTGCAATTGGTGCGGTTTAGCAATCGTGAAGTGGCAGATTCAGAAATTTTGGAAGATGTGTTTTCTCCCAATTTAGTCGGTCAAAAACGCAGACAACTAAACGTCAATAAAATCAACAATATCTGTGGCTTGGGTCGCAGTATGGGACTGCCTGAACGCTATTTGCGTGAACGTGCCGAAATTGCATTTGACATTGGCGTACAAATTCACCGTTATGAAAAAATCGTTAATAACTCAAATAATGAAGATATTGATGAAGACGAAAAACGTTTACGCAAAAAATTAGAAAAAAGCATCAAAGAGCAAGCCAAAACATTGGGGTTGGCATCGGTAGAAATTAATGAAATTTTGCCAAATTTGATTGCTAGCTTGGACAACCAACACAATATCCAGCCCAACGAAAGCGAACAGGCAGGCAAATTGATTGACCTAACCCAAGATATGCTAGAAGCCTTATCCAATGAACGCACCAATTATGATGAATTTTTGGCCCGTTCTCGCCAACTTGTTACTGGCACTTGTGTGGGCATTGGACAAAGACATATTGGCATTGCTGATAATATCTATGATTGGGTGATTGTAGATGAAGCTGCTCGCTCTATTTCTAGCGAATTGGCGATTGCCATGCAGTCTGGCACACGCATTTTATTGGTTGGTGACCACAAACAACTACCGCCTTTATATTCAAAGGAGCATAAAAATGCACTGGCTCGCCGATTGGGCATTTCAAAGCGTGGCGAAGAATTAGACCAAGCCTTAGGCAGTGATTTTGAACGGGTATTTTTATCCGAATATGGCAAACAAACTTGTGCCATTTTAAAAACACAATATCGTATGGCACCTGCCATTGGTCGTTTGGTTTCAGTGTGTTTTTATGACAATGTTTTGGAAAATGGCAAAACAAACGATGATGTGCCAAATATTTATTTTGAGCTGCCTGAAAAATTAAAAGCCAGCGTTACTTGGCTTGATATTTCTTATTTACCCAATGCCTATCACGAACAGGCAAAAAATGGCAGTTTATCTAATCGTGCAGAAGCTGATGAAATCATTAAACTTTTAGAAAGTTTTGCCAAAGATGACACCTTTATGAATAGCGAAGCTGTACAAACGTGTTTGAATAAGAATGAACAAGCCATTGGTGTGATTTGTATGTATGGCGAACAAAAAAAGCTCATTCGCAAAAAATTCAACGAACGCAGTTGGGACGAACGCTTTCGCCGTTTGGTCAAAATTGACAGCGTGGACAGTTATCAAGGCAAGGAAAACCGTGTGATTATTCTGTCACTTGCTCGCCATGACAAAACCCATAGCACGGGCTTTTTGCATCTGCCCAACCGCATTAATGTGGCATTGTCTCGTGCCATGGATAAACTCATTATCGTAGGTGCAAAAGCGGTTTGGGAAAACCCCAAAAATAAACAAACGCCACTTGCCAAAGTGCTAAAATTTATGCAAAAAAACCAAACCAACTCACAGCATTACGCCATTAGAGTATTAAAACATGGAGCGAAAAAATGAGCGAACAAAAAACACCTTATAACCAAATTGATTTTGTGATTAAAGCCCCACGCTTTCTCATTGTTTTTTCATATATGGACGATAAAGGCGTGGCATTTGTGCGTGAATATCTACTGAGATTATTAAAACTCACACCCTGCAAACCCGAACAAATCGCTCGCTATTTTGGTTTTAATCAACATGAAACCCAAGTTGCATTAGCAGATTTAGAGCATAACAAATGGATTACTTGGCGAAATGACGGTTTAATTGAATTATCAGACGAAGGGGAAAGACTGTTTTTATCAATTGATGATAATTCTCCCAAGATTCCGACTTTAAAAGAGTTCGGCGGTGAGTATCGCATGGAGCTTTTAGATAATAATTTTTTACAGAAAAAAGATTGCGACCAAAACCGACAAAACGCCATTGAATTAGATATTGAGCCAAAAGTTTTATCCGAAAGTAGTGATATTGCCCGAAAAACTTTTCAAAACCGCTTTATTCAGCTCATGGAAGATGAAATTGTCAATTTGAGCAACAAAAACATTTCATTATATAAAATTGATACGATTGAAGCCAAAGGCTCGCCTGACTATTTTCGGTTTACACAGTATTTTGAATTACTGCCCGAAACAGGCGAAGCCAAAGAACGCCACGATATTGCCAACATCATTCATCAAGATAATATCGCCCAAGCAGTTACAGAAAAAATTGGAAATTTTGCCGAAAATATCAAAGAGTTACACCAAAGTATGAGTGAAATTGGCGATGATGATACTTTAAAAGTATTATTTCGTGGAAAATTGGATTTTAATGAGTTTTTGACAACGTATGAAAAATATGAACAAAATAATGGTTTGTATTTTTTGGGGCAAATTTATCATCAATCAATAGGTAAAAATAAAAATTCACCCAATATGGTCTTTGATGAAATTGAATTGATACTAAATAAACTCAAAAAATCATCAGAAACCAAAAAATTATACTGGCTTGCACCAAGCGATGTTTATTGGGGGAAACAACGCAAAATCCACGATAAAATTCAAAATTTAGTGAATCAACAAAAAAACAAAAATTACGATTTTCGTCTATATTTACCTTTACCGTCTGAACACAATCGCCGTGAAAAACAAGAATGGCAAAATGAATTTAGGGATATTTCGGATAAGGTGTTATATGGATTTTGTGAAGGCTTTTTAAGTGGCAATACCGAAATTTTATTTTTGGAAAATGAATTTGCAGTGGTTTGTTATCATACCAAATTAGCAAATTATCCTGTTACGCTACCCATTGGGTTTATGACCACTGATAAAAAACAAATTTTCCATATCCAAAAACTGGTAGAAGATTATTTGACTGATATTGCTTATTCTAATGATGATATACAAAATAACGATTTTGGACTGCTTAATAAAATCACATAAATCATCATTGATAAAAATCGGTCTAACTTTCCAATTAGACCGTTTTCATCTGTTATTCACACAAACCCACGCTCATATTGTCTGGGCACAAACTGCACCTCTTTGCCATCTGAGCGGTTTTGCTGATACTGGGCGTTTAACACCCAATACGGGTCTCGCAAAAGCCCACGCCCCACCGCCACAAGGTCGGCATCGCCCATGCCAAGCACATGGTCAGCCACGGCAGGGTCATCTAGCATGCCCACAGCAATCACAGGTTTGCCTGTGGCGTGTTTGACTTTGCGAGCCAGTGCCACCTGATAGCCTGCATAAAACTCAGGGTGCTTGCCCTCACACAATACGCCATCGCCGCCGCCGCTGACATGAAACACATCTGCCCCAGCCGATGAGAAGCGTTTGGCAATCTCTACGCCATAATCACTGTCAAAGCCGTTTTCGCCATACTCTTGGGCAGAGATACGCACGATTAGGGGCATCTCATCAGGCATGACGGCACGAACAGCGTGAATGACTTGCTCGCCAAACAATAGGCGGTCTTGTCCGTATTCATCGCTTCGTTGGTTGGATTTGGGTGCACAAAACTGGTGAATCAAATAGCCGTGGGCGGCGTGAAGCTCAATTGCATCAAAGCCTGCATTCACCGCTCTTTTGACAGAGTCGGCAAATGCTTGTACCAATGCTTTTATCTCGTCAATGCTCAGCTGCCTTGGGGTGATGAGATTTTGCCCAGCATAGTCAAGCTCACCGTAGTGAATGGCACTTGGGGCAACGGCATTTGGCTCATCTTGGGCTTTACGGCCTGCATGGGCGATTTGAATGCCAATTTTCGCCCCTTGTGCATGCACGCTGTCCACCAATTTTTTAAACGCTTGTTCTTGCTCATCATTCCAAAGCCCCAAACAGTTCGCCGTAATGCGACCATTGGTAGCGACATTGGTCATCTCAACGATAATGAGGCCCACACCGCCCACCGCTCGGCTGGTGTAATGGAGCAAATGCCAGTCATTTGGCACACCGTCCGTGGCAGAATATTGGCACATTGGGGGCATGACAATGCGGTTTTTTAATTTAAGATTTTTTAGGCTGATGGGGTTTAAGATTTTGCGAAATGTTGCCATGAGTTTTCTCGGTGTTTAAGATGATGTTATTTTGGGGAATTTGTTTTATTATTTCAAATTGATTATTGTGATATACCGATATTATATTTGACGATACCTGCAACCCATTTATCGCCCTGCCATACACCATTGACAAGGATACCCTATGACCAGCACTCAACAACGTGCCACCCTCCAACGCCAAATCTGGCAAATCGCCAACGAAGTCCGAGGCACTATTGATGGTTGGGACTTTAAACAATATGTTTTAGGCACGCTATTTTACCGCTTTATCAGCGAAAATTTCTCCGCTTATATTGAAGCAGGCGATGACAGCGTGGATTATGCCAGCTTTCCTGATGACAGCCCCATTTTAGAACAAATCAAAGAAGACACCATTAAGACCAAAGGCTATTTTATTTATCCTAGCCAATTATTTGAAAATGTCGCCAAAAATGCCAACTACAATCCCAATCTCAACACCGACCTAAAAGCCATTTTTAACGCCATTGAATCGTCCGCCAACGGCTATGATTCTGAACAAGACATCAAAGGCTTATTTGCCGATTTTGATACCACGTCCAGCCGACTGGGCAACACCGTCGCCGATAAAAACAAACGCCTAACAGACGTCCTAAAAGGCGTATCAGAGCTTAATTTTGGCAATTTTGAACACAATCAAATCGACCTGTTTGGCGATGCCTATGAATTTTTGATTTCAAACTATGCCGCCAACGCAGGCAAATCAGGCGGTGAGTTTTTCACCCCACAAAGCGTCTCCAAACTCATCGCACAGCTTGCCATGCGCGGACAAGACAGCATTAACAAAATCTACGACCCTGCCTGTGGCTCGGGCAGTTTGCTATTACAAGCCAAAAAGCATTTTGACAAACACATCATAGAAGACGGCTTTTTTTTGCAAGAGAATAACCACACCACCTACAACCTTGCCCGTATGAATATGTTTTTGCACAACATCAATTACGACAAATTTGAGATTGCACTGGGCGACACCTTGCTTGCCCCACAGTTTGGCGACAGCAAACCCTTTGATGCGATTGTCTCAAATCCGCCTTATTCCATCAAATGGATAGGCTCTGATGACCCCACTTTGATTAATGATGACCGCTTTGCCCCTGCTGGTGTGCTTGCCCCAAAATCCAAAGCCGATTTTGCTTTTATTTTGCACGCATTGAGCTACCTGTCCACCAAAGGGCGTGCGGCGATTGTTACCTTTCCGGGGATTTTTTACCGTGGTGGGGCAGAAGCCAAAATACGCCAATATCTGATAGATAATAACTTTGTGGAATCTGTCATCGCTCTTGCCCCCAATTTATTTTTTGGGACATCAATTGCGGTCAATATTTTGGTACTTAGTAAAAGCAAACACGATAACAAAACCCAGTTTATTGATGCCAGTGATATTTTTAAAAAAGAAACCAACAACAACATACTGACCGATGAGCATATCAACCAGATTTTAACGCTGTTCGCCAACAAGACCGATGTCCCCCATCAAGTGGCGATGGTGGATTATGACACCATCAAAGCGAGCGATTATAATTTGGCGGTCAGCAGCCATGTGGAGGCCAAAGACACCCGAGAAGTGATTGATATTGATGTGATAAACGAAGAAATCCGCCAAACGGTCAGTAAAATTAGTACATTACGCCAAAGTATTGATGAGATTATCAAAGAGATTGAGATGTAAGATGGACATTGTTTTATATACAACCAATGATGGCAAGTCACAGTTTTCCTTGCAACGCTTTGATGAACAAATATGGCTAACACAAGCCCAAATTGCTAAGCTTTACCAAACCACACCACAAGCGATTACACAGCATATTAAGGCAATTTACCAAGAGGGCGAACTTGATGAAATTTCAACTTGTAAGCAACACTTACAAGTTCAAATCGAAGGCAGTCGGCAAGTCAGTCGGCAAAAGAAGTTCTATGCCTTGCCTGTGATTATCGCCATTGGTTATCGTGTGCGTTCCACACGAGGTACAGAGTTTCGTAAGTGGGCAACCGAACGATTGAGCGAATACCTTGTCAAAGGCTTTACAATGGACGATGAACGCCTAAAAGGAGAAGGCGGAGGAGATTATTGGCTAGAATTATTAAACCGCATTCGAGACATTCGTTCTAGTGAAAAAGCGTTATATCGGCAAGTTTTGGATTTGTATGCGACCAGTCAAGATTATGACCCAAAAAGTGAAAAAAGTTCATTATTTTTTAAAACCGTCCAAAATAAATTGCACTATGCGGTTCACGAACATACAGCACCAGAGATTATTTATCAGCGGGCGGATGGTTCAAAAGATTTTATGGGATTAACAACTTTTAAAGGGGCAATACCAACTTTAAATGAAATCAAAATCGCAAAAAATTATTTAACAGAAGATGAACTGTTTCGCCTTAATCGCTTGGTCTCAGCTTTTTTTGATTTGGCAGAAATCAAAGCCAGTGAACGAGTGCCAATGTTTATGCAAGATTGGATTGATGAATTAGATAAGTTTGCCACCACTTATGGCAAAGGGGTATTGCAAGGTACTGGCGTGGTTAGTCGTGAAATGGCTGACAAAAAAGCATTGGCAGAATATCGGGCATATCAAGCCAGAACCTTATCATCTGTGGAAATGGCATACCTAGAAAGCGTGGGCTTAGCTGATGATGAATTAAATCAACTAAAATCCCTAGAACGACAAGCCAAAAAAGCGAGTAAAAAATAATGCACACCTTTATTAAAAATCTCTTAAATGGGCAAGCGGTAGAGTGGCGAGCGTTGGGGGAGGTTGCAAATTACGAACAGCCAACAAAATATTTAGTAAAAAGTAAAGATTATGATGATGATTTTAAAACACCAGTTTTAACAGCAGGTAAAACTTTCATTCTTGGTTATACCAATGAAACAAATGGGATTTATCAAGCGTCTAAAAATCCTGTCATTATCTTTGATGATTTTACAACAGCAAATAAATGGGTAGATTTTGATTTTAAAGCCAAATCATCAGCCATGAAAATAATTTCATCTGTTGATGAAAATCAGTTTTTATTAAAATATATTTATTATTGGCTAAATACTTTACCAAGTGGTTTGGTAGATGGCGACCATAAACGCCAATGGATTAGTAATTTTGCCAATAAAAAAATCCCAATCCCACCCCTATCCGTTCAAAGTCAAATCGTGCAGATTTTAGACACATTTACCGAGCTGACCGCCGAGCTGACCGCCGAGCTGACCGCCGAGCTGACCGCCGAGCT
>ERZ1023302.88-NODE-88-length-13382-cov-5.448713_pt1 | contig 13382 bp, 11 predicted proteins | sample MGYA00380473_ERZ1023302 | MGnify/ENA primary metagenome ERZ1023302 (study PRJEB33173, sample SAMEA4830380) | metagenome | study: EMG produced TPA metagenomics assembly of the PRJEB25223 data set... | reverse complement strand
TCTACGGTGTTATAGCTATGGTAAAGTAATTTTGGATTGCCTTTGGCGTCCATATGGTAGGCTTTTAAATTAAGCTCCCAATCATCATTAAAGTGGTGTTGCAGACTACCAAAATACTCTTTAGTTTCATTGTCCCAACGAGTCCAATCCACACTGTTGTTCTTGCTAGACTCCCAATTTGTCTTAGAGCCATCGCTAAAATATGCTGGCAAAGCACCCCACATAATACCATGCTGCTTATTTTTTCGATAAACGGCACCAATATCAAATGTAGTCTTATCCGTTAAATCAGCCTGTACCGTGGCGTAATAAGAAGTACGCCCACGTTCTTCACCATCAATAAACGTCTCACCATCTTGGTGGTTAAGCACCATGCGACCACGAACATTGCCACTCTTGGTTAGAGCTTGACCATAGTCAAGGCTTGCCCCGTAATTACCAAAACGATTTGCGTTGGCAGATATCTCTCCTGTAGGTGTATCATAAATGGCTTTTTTGCGTATCATATTAACACGAGCGGATGGCTCTCCTGAGCCTGTCAGCAACCCAGTAGCACCATGAGTAACTTCAATCCTGTCATAAATATCCGTTCCCACCAAGGTCTCCCCTACAGACATTTGGGCATTAAAACCCATGTCCGCTCCATCAGCACTAAACTGCTCAATATTAAAACCGCGAGAACTAAAACTTAGTCTACCACCATCTCTATTGCTCACATTAATACCAGTGGTATTATCCAACACATCTTTCATTGTTTGTAGATTTTGGTCTTTAATACGAGCCTGATTGAGCATACTGACCATTTGAGGGGTTTCGGTATTGCTAAGATTTAGCCCTGCCGAAGCTGTTGAATTGGGGACAGTGTAGCGATTGTAGTCCTCAAAATTAAAGGTTTCAGGGGCAAGAACTACGTATGGCTCTTTCATATTAACAGGAATGTTTTCGCCAAAAGCAGTCTGACTAAAACAAACGACGGATATTGCAATGCTAAGATGTTTCTGAGAAAATTTTTTCATACCAAGCCTTATTACATGGGTGGAATAACAGGATGAACCCTTTAATGATTGAACTTCCTGCAATATTAGATATTCTGCTCGCCCTGAGCCATGCCTTCGGGCTAGAAAACCGTCATGGTTCGACAGGCTTACCACAAACGGTTTTAAATCAGAGTTTTGTAGGAAGGCTATTGTGTGATAGATACACAACAGTGGATAAACAGCAACCGATACTTATCAGTAAAAATATTTATTTACAAACAATAATAATTCTTATTTTTATTTTAGTCAATATATTGATATTATTAATGATAATTGTTATTATTTTCAATAAATCTATAACTTATTATTAGGATGCTAGGTTTTTACACAGTTATTAAACAAAAGGTGTGAGTATGCAAAAATTACTAGGTGCTTTAATTTTATCTTTTATGACATCCACTGCCATGGCACACGGATTTTGGATTGATAAGCGTGCAGGAGAGCTTGCCATAGTCTTTGGAGAATGGGGTGATGATGCCAGTTATGATGCAGATGTTTTAGACAGCATTCGTGGCTTGGATAAACAAGGCAAATCAATCGCCATTAGTACAACTGCCAATAAAAACAACATCACTGTTAATATGCCCAAAGATGTTAGTGCCGTCATCAGCACCTACAAACCCAGTTACTACACTCAGGACAATAAGGGTGAATGGCACCGTAAATCCAAACTTGAGGTGAAAGATGCGGTGAGTGGCACGGTCTATGTACAAAATAACATCACCTTGTTTGACAACCAAGATAAGCCCATGTCATCGGCAGATGAGCTACAGTTACAAATTATCGCACTGTCAGACCCTTTTCAATTAAACATCGGTGACAAGCTACCTGTTCAAGTATTATTTGAGGGCAAACCACTTGCTAATGCTAAGATTGCTCAAGACTATATCAATAACCCCAAGGGCGAATTTATTGTAACAGACGACAATGGCAAGGCACATATTGTGGTGCAAAGCACAGGCATTACCGTTTTGCAAGTTGGTCATGAGGTAGAGAACCAAAACAAAGAATTGTCAGACAAAACTTATTATAACAGTACATTAGCCTTCAACTTATTTATGCATAAATATAAGTAATGAATCTTATCTGCAATTTATCAACCATTTATCAAAAATCAAAAATTGCCAGCCGTATTTTGTTGGCAATTTTTGGGTCTTATTTGACAGCTTTTTTGATTTCAGTATTGCCATTAGCCTTGCCAATACTTAATGTATCAGCAGTTGCTTGGGGTAAAATCATTGGGGTGGTTGGAGGTTCATTCACTTTTGTATTGATTTTTTGTATTTACTCTTTGAAAAAAGCTTGGATTTTTATGATAATCCTGAATTTTTTCTTATTTTTTCTTTGCTGGTATTTTGTGCCAAATTTCACTAATTTTATTGGAAAATGAAAACCAAAAACCATTTGTTATATTTTTATGAATTATGAATTATGAAACTCAAAAAATTCTATTTTAAAAACCTTAATTTTATTGAAATTGAAGTTTTTTACAAACTCAACAAAATCATAATTTCTTAAGAAGTCTAATAATATCTTCTCACGTATTAGGTTTCCAAATACAATTAATCATTGGTATTGTTGGATACCAATCCATACAGCCAATCCTTCTTTTTATAAATCCATTTAAAATCCATGACTTCAGTACACCGAAAAAAAGTAAAAGCTCCCAGTATTCGCCAACTGCTATCCCCTGTACACGGCTGGATGGGTTTGCTATTGGGTTGGTTATTATATTTTATGTTTTTTATGGGCACATTAAGTTATTTTAAAGATGAAATTAATATCATAACAATGCCTCATGCTTACCAAACAATTGGAAAGACCACAGATAATGATATTGTGCAAGCATTAGATTATGTTGATACACACCATTCTGACGCTGATAGGGTTTTTATTTACTCTGGTGATGAACGCAATCCTTTAAGAATCGGTGTTCAAACCAGTGGAGGTAGAGAGAACTATAAACAGTACGTAGCGACACGAGAAGGCTTTCTGCAAAGTAGCGGACACAGCCTTGGCGGTGAATTCTTTTATCGTCTGCATTTTGATTTGCACTACATACCTGTCATTTGGGCGAGATACTTGGTGGGCATTGCAGGCTTTATGATGCTTATTGCTATTATTACAGGTGTGATTATACATAAAAAATTTTTTAAAGATTTTTTTACATTTCGTGCAAGAAAAGGACATCGTTCTTGGCTGGATGCACACAATGCTTTATCGGTTCTTCCCCTGCCTTTTCATTTAATGATTGCGTTTACAGGCATTATTACACTCGTCAATATGTATTTACCCTATTCGGAAAAAATTGCCAATATATCTCCCGATACTCATAGCCAATATTATGCTTTTGATTGGTGGGCAAAAAAAACGGATGAAGCTAAACCTGCTACAACTCCAAACATCCTACCGATTATTCATCATGCCAAATCATCTTGGGGACTCCATGCAAACCACGATATTAAGATTGTTAGTATCAACCATTTTAATACCACTTCGGCACAGATTTCTATAGAAACACGAAACGATAAGCATTTTTCAAGATTAAGCACTTTTAATATTTATGATTATCAAGGCAATTTTATAAGAAGCAATCCAAAATACCCAAAAGGATTGTTAGCACAAAAAGCTATTGTAGGCATGCATCAAGGGCGAGTAATGGGCATGCCCATGCGATTTGCGTTGTTTTTACTAGGATTATCAGGTACGGCGATGATAGCGACAGGTCTAGTAATGTGGACAGTAAAAAAGAAAAATCAATTAAAAGGTAAAAAACATCTTGGTTTTTATCTAACAAATAAAACAAACGCTGGTGTCATCATAGGAGTACCATTAGCTACCATTATATTTATGTGGGCAAATCGCCTATTGCCTAATGATATGATTAATAGAGACAAAACAGAGATATTGATATTTTTTATTTCTCTTGCTACATCAATAATAATATCTTTATTTTTAAATGCCAAAAAATCGTGGATGATTTTGGCTTTAACAACTTCATTATTATGCTTTGCATTTCCTGTTTTAAGTATAATATTGACAAATCGAGGAATAATTAATAGTATATTTTCTAATGATTGGGTTTTTGTTTTTTTTGATTTAACTATTCTGTTATTTTCTATATTTTTTTACTATATTTATTATTTTGTAAAAAATAATATAATTAAATCTGTATAAATAATGAGAAATAGCAAATGATATTATGATTATTTTGATAAATCTAAGAATTATTAAATATTGGCAAAATTATGAAAAATAAAAATAAAAACAATTATACAAAAGAGCCACTGCGAAATAATGATTTTGCAGCATTTTTTAATTTTTAAACCCTAGAAAATATCAGGGCTTGAACGTGTAAATATTTTATTTCGCAGTACGTCTAAAGTCTGATAAATATTATTTTTCTCTATAGATTAGAATATTTATTTATAAACAAATAATCAATCTTTGCAAGATATTTATTAAATTTTTCAAGATGATATTTAAGTCAATTAACTTTCATTTCTTTAATAAAAAACTGGGATATATATGATTTACCTTGTTATTTTTATATCTTATATGATTGGATTTTTTTTATTGGCGATAAGCACTTCTCGTCATCAATCAAAATTTCAATACCTGGTTGGATTTAAGAATTTAAAAATAATCGGTTTAATCATATTAATTGGTGGATGGTTGCCTATATTTTTTAGTTCATTAAAAGTATATTTTATGATGAATATATTGATATTATCTTCTATTTCTGCAGGGATTGTATATATAGGGTTGGTAATACATGATGAATTTCTAAAAAAATAGATTGTTCCAGTCATTGATTTTTTTCAAAATTCATTTTGTACAAGTTTGCATTTTTATCTTGCAGTACATATAATGATTATTTTTTCATGAAAAATGCACAAATATTGTGATTTGAAGTCAAAAATTTATTTAACAGAGTGACTATCAGGCTGTGTTTTTTCTCTATTTTTATTGAAATACCGAGGGCAAGCACACTCCAATTGAAATAAAACGGTGACCATGGTCGCCGTTTTTATATTTTTTAGATTCTATGATAAATTTGATTGAAAATTTTGCTTTTTTAGGTCATAATTTGTTACAATATCATCACTACATCTGTAAACTTTTTGGAAAAATATAAAAAGAGTCGTCATCACAGGCATGGGCATTGTCTCAAACATTGGCAACGATTTAGATACCGTTACCGACAATCTAAAAAACGGCAAATCAGGCATCATCTTCAACCAAAGCTATGCTGATAATGGCTTTAAATCCTGCGTATCAGGTTCTATTGACCAAAAAACACTTAATACATCTGCCATTGACCGCAAGCTAAAACGCTTTATGTCAGATGCAAGTCTTTATGCCTATGTGTCCGCCTTATCTGCCATTGAATAAGGCAAACAACGTTGAAGTAGAAATTAAACGCTAAATTTGCCTTTGGGTAGGTTTAGATAGGTTTTAAGGAACAGCAAACAAAGTCAAACATGGATATCCTAACATGGGCACCCTAACAAAGATGGACTTGATTGAAAACTTGATGTCTGAGCAAGGTCTGACCAAGCAAGAAGCCCGTTGCGTGGTGAACACAGTGTTTGAACAGATGACGGAGATTTTGATTGAAGGCAAAGACATACGTCTGTCTGGTTTTGGTAATTTTGAACTAAAAGACAAAACGCCCAGACGGGGGCGGAATCCGAAAACGGGCGAAGAAGTTACCATTTCAGCTCGGCGTGTGGTAACTTTTAGAGCTGGGCAAAAATTACGCACATGTATTGACCAGTGTATTGATGAGCAGGTGATTGGTCAATAACCCATTAAACCTTATTAGCCAACCCCATCATTGCATGTGCTTGTAAGTACATGTGCTTGTAAGTAAGTGTCAATCAACGCTTGCTTCATTTGCCAGTCGCTTGGTGCGAGCGATGTCGTGCATTTTTTTTGCCAATCGAATGTCATGACTGGTGATGCCATTGACATCGTGGGTGGTGAGTTGTATTTTTACCAAATTATAATGATGATGCCAATTGGGATAATGCCCCAAACTTTCGGCATAAAATGCCACTTCGGTCATAAAGCTGATGGCTTGCACAAAGTCAGCAAATTGATAGGTAATGCTGATGGCATTACCGTCTTTGACCCAACCCATTAAATCTTGTAATTGTAAGGCAACTTGGTCATCGGTTAAGTGGCTCATAAAGGAACTCCAAGGCATTGCTTTTATTGTGGGTTGGTGGGTTATTTGAGTAATTTTTGATATTTGGGGTGCTTGTTGATATAGTGAGCGACAAACGAACAGTGTGGGATTACTTTTTTGTTTTGTTCATCAGCATAATCAAGGGCATGTTTGACCAGTTGTGAGCCAATACCTTGACCGCTTAATAAGTCAGGCACGATGGTATGGTCATATGTCAAAGTATCGTCTGATGCTTGATAGCTGATATAAGCAGTTTGACCATCTTGGATAAGCTCAAAACGGTTGGCTTGGTGGTTGTGCGTGATGTCGGTCATGTTCATGTCCTTAAATGGTGACTTTCTTTCGATTCATATTTGATTATACTTCTTTGTAACCCAGTGTTTCAACCATTGAAGACGCTTGATAAAAAGCCACCTAATGTTGTGATTTAGGTGGCTGTTATTGTTTGATATTTATGATTGGTTATTGATTTAACCTGTTATCAATGACCAAAGAATGACCAACGGCTTATAAAAAGCTGGGCAGATGGCGAGCAGGGTCGGTCTCACGGGCATTTTTGGCATCTTCAACCGTAAGGCCTAACGCTTTGGCCACACCCATGGCATAATCAGGGTGGCATTTATCGCAATTACGGATATGGCGGTATTTAATAAAATCAGGGGCATCGCCCATCGCACGAGCCGTATTACCAAACAACGCCTGTTTTTGCTCATCGCTCATCAACTCAAACAAGGCTCTGGGTTGGCTAAAATAATCATCATCATTCTCACGATAATCCCAAAACTTAGCATCGCCATGAATTTTTAATGCTGGTTCAGCCAAATGTGGCTGGTCTTGCCATTGTCCAAAACTGTTCGGTTCATAGTGTGGACGACCGCCATAGTTATCGCCCACTCGCCCTTGTCCATCTCTTTGGTTTGAGTACACAGGACAGCGTGGGGCATTCACTGGAATTTGGTTACGATTGACACCCAAGCGATAACGCTGGGCATCAGCATAGTTAAATAGGCGTGCTTGGAGCATGCGGTCAGGGGACACACTGATACCCGGGACTAGGTTGCTTGGGGCAAAAGCAGATTGTTCAACATCTAAAAAGAAGTTTTCAGGGTTTTTATTTAACTCAAACTCACCCACTTCAATGAGCGGATAGTCGCCTTTTGGCCACACTTTGGTTAAATCAAATGGGTGATAAGGCACAGTTTGGGCATCGGTTTCTGGCATGATTTGCACATACATTGTCCATTTTGGGAAATCGCCACGCTCAATGGCATCAAACAAATCACGCTGATTGCTCTCACGGTCTTTACCAACCACCATTTCAGCTTCGGCATCGGTTAGATTTTCAATGCCTTGTTGGGTGCGAAAGTGAAATTTGACCCAAAAGCGTTCATTATCAGCATTGATAAAGCTATAAGTGTGCGAGCCAAAGCCGTGCATATGACGATAAGATTTAGGAATGCCACGGTCGCTCATCACAATAGTAACCTGATGAAACGCCTCTGGCAGCAGTGTCCAAAAATCCCAGTTATTGGTGGCAGAACGCATGTTGGTGCGTGGGTCTCGTTTGACCGCTTTATTTAAATCAGGGAATTTTTTTGGGTCTCTTAAAAAGAAAACAGGCGTGTTATTACCCACCATGTCCCAATTACCCTCTTCGGTATAAAATTTTAAGGCAAAACCACGAATATCACGCTCAGCGTCCGCCGCCCCCCGCTCGCCTGCCACAGTGGTAAAACGAGCGAACATCTCAGTTTTTTTGCCAACTTCGCTAAAAATCTTAGCACGGGTGTATTGGGTGATGTCGTGGGTTACCGTGAATGTGCCAAATGCCCCTGAACCCTTGGCGTGCATGCGGCGTTCTGGAATGACTTCTCGGGCAAAGTCGGCTAATTTTTCATTAAGCCATAAATCTTGGGCAAGCAGCGGTCCTCTGGCACCTGCGGTCATTGAATTTTGGTTGTCAATAACAGGCGCGCCATTACTCATGGTCAAGTTGGTATGGTCATAAGGGCATTTCATATTTTGCATGGTGTTCTCCACTTTAGGTTTCATGACTTTAAGTTTTATCATGTTGGGTCTATCGATGTAGACAAGCTCACGTAACTTTCTTACATACTTACATAATTTTCTTACATAGCTTTCTCACGCACCTTTTTATTAATGAAGACTTGTCATTAATAAAAACTTTTAATAAAGCTGTTGATAAACTTGATACATGAGCAATGCCACACTTTTATTATAGTTATTTATTATAAATTTGAAAAATTTAATTATTTCATAAATTAGATTTGTTTTTTTAAACACAAAAGACTCAATCCATCTGTAAAAGATTGCTCTTGCTTGGTAACAATGTAATAATAGCAACAATGTCATAACAGCGAATGTCATAACAGCAAATGTCATCAACAATACTGTCTTAGTATCTGTATCTGAAACATTGATGATGACCGAATAAAATATAACCGAACGCAAATAGGTAACATACTTATGGCTCAATACATTTACACCATGAACAATGTGTCAAAACTCATTCCACCCAAGCGTGAAATTCTTAAAAACATCAATTTATCATTCTTTCCAGGAGCAAAAATTGGTGTTTTGGGTTTGAATGGGGCGGGTAAATCCACCTTATTACGCATCATGGCAGGGGTTGATACTGATTATTCAGGAGAAGCTCGTCCACAACCTGGCATTAAAGTGGGCTATCTGCCACAAGAGCCACAACTTGACCCAAATAAAGACGTGCGTGGTAATGTGGAAGATGGTGTGCGTGAAGCTTTAGATGCCTTAGACCGCCTTAACGAAATCTATGGTGAATATGCGCTGCCAGATGCCAATTTTGACAAACTGGCAGAAGAGCAAGGCAAAATGGAAGACATCATCACTGCTTGGGACGCTCACAACCTAAATACCCAACTCGAAAAAGCTGCCGATGCCTTGCGTCTACCACCTTGGGATGCTGATGTCAGCAAATTATCAGGGGGTGAAAAACGCCGTGTTGCCCTGTGTCGTCTGCTATTGTCTAAGCCTGATATGTTGTTGCTTGATGAGCCAACCAACCACTTAGATGCCGAAAGTGTCGCTTGGCTTGAGCATTTTTTGCATGACTATTCTGGCACAATTGTGGCGATTACCCATGACCGATATTTTTTAGATAATGTTGCTCAGTGGATACTTGAGCTTGACCGTGGTCATGGTTATCCCTACCAAGGCAACTACACCGAATGGCTTGAACAAAAAAATAAACGCCTAGAAGAGCAACAAAAGCAAGAAGAAGCCTTTGCTAAAGCCTTAAAAAAAGAGTTGGAATGGGTTCGCAAAAACCAAAAAGGTCAGCAAGCCAAATCAAAATCTCGTCTGCAACGCTTTGAAGAATTGAACTCAAAAGAATTCCAGCAACGCAACGAAACTGCCGAAATTTATATTCCACCAGGACCCCGTTTGGGCAATAAAGTCATTGAAGTTAATAACATCTCAAAATCTTTTGGCGATCGTTTGTTATACGAAAACCTAAGCTTTGTTGTGCCACCGATGGCGATAGTTGGCATTATCGGTCCTAACGGAGCGGGTAAGACCACATTATTTAATATGATTACTGGCAAAGACATGCCAGACTCAGGCTCAGTTGAATTGGGTGAGAGTGTGAAAGTCGCTTATGTTGGGCAAGTGCGTGATGAGCTTGACGACAATAAAACCGTATGGGAAGAGGTTTCTGACGGTTTGGACATGATTACCGTTGGTGAATACACCACACCTAGCCGTGCTTATATTGGACGCTTTAACTTTAAAGGGCAAGACCAACAAAAACGAGTGGGGAGCTTATCAGGGGGTGAGCGTAATCGTTTGCAACTTGCCAAAACCTTAAAACAAGGGGCGAATGTCTTGTTGCTCGATGAGCCATCAAATGACCTTGATGTTGAGACTTTGCGTGCTTTAGAAGAAGCAGTGGAGGTATTTCCTGGCACGGTCATGGTGGTGTCGCATGACCGTTGGTTCTTAGACCGCATTGCCACGCACATTTTGGCATTTGAAGAAGAAGGTCCAGTTTGGTTTGATGGGAACTATTCAGAATATGAAGCCTACCGTAAGAAACAGTTGGGCGATGATGCCACGCCCAAGCGTGTGAAACATCGTAAGATTGGCAATTAATCTTATTGACATGAAAAATTAATTGCCAAAATTAACTGCCAATAACCCATTAGCCATCATGTCACTCTTCAATCCATTTACCTTGACGATACACAAGGGTGAATTTGGTGGCTTTGCCTGTCTTGGAATTTTCTGAGCCGATGTATTGTTCTTGGTTTTTGCGAGACCAACGCAAAATGGTGGGGTTATCATCTGGGTCAGTGTCTGGAGCAGTGAACAGATATTGAAATTTATCTTCCATTTGTGATTGAACGCCACGCAGTTCGGCAAGTTTGGGTGGGCGGGTTTCTCGGATTTTAGGAAATTTAGATGCCGCTAAAAATAGCCCCGCTGCCCCTTCACGTAAGATAAAGTGGTCATCGTGTTTATTGGATTTAAGCTGAGGCAGGTCAATGGGGTCCATGCGTGGCGGAGCAGGTTCGCCATTTTTGAGTACTTTGCGAGTGTTGTCGCATTTTTGGCAAGCAAAATAAGGACCAAAGCGACCAGTTTTTAGTGCCATTTGTCCGTTACATTTGTCGCAGTCGATGGTGGGTGCATCGCTACCGGGGGCTGCAAATTTGCCTTCTCCGAGTACATGGCCATCACAGTCAGGGTTGTTACCACAGATGTGCAACTTTAATCCGCCATCGACGATGTAGCCATTCATGGCAGTGCTACATTTGGGACAGCGTTTTTTCTCCATTAAGTCTTTGACTTCAGCGGTGTCATCGTCTGCATCTGCCAGCAGATTAAAGGCTTCGACAGGCATCAAGTTTTTTGTGCCTTTACAGCGTTCTTTTGGCGGTAGGTTGTAACCAGTACAGCCCAAAAATACGCCTGTTGAGCCAGTTCTCAGTTGCATGGGGCGACCACACAAATCACAATGCACGTTTGGCACATCGGTGGGGTCATTGGGTCTCATGCCGTTAGGCTGTTTGGCGTGTTCTAGTTTGTTTTTAAAATCGCCATAGAATTCATCAAGCACTGTTTTGTATTCTTTGTCCCCTTCGGCAACGTCATCAAGCTTGTCTTCTAACCCTGCGGTAAAGGCATAATCCATCAAATCAGGGAAACTATGAATCAAGCGATCGGTAACGATATCACCCATTTTTTCGGCAAATAAGCGTTTGTTTTCTAGCTTGACATAGCCACGGTCTTGTATGGTGGAGATGATGGCAGCATAGGTAGATGGGCGACCGATGCCACGTTTTTCCAATTCTTTGACCAGACTGGCTTCTGTGTAGCGTGCAGGGGGCTTGGTAAAGTGCTGGCTGGGGTCAAGTTTGTCTAGTATCAGCTGTTCGCCTGCTTGGACTTCAGGCAATAAGGTGTCATCATTTTTAGCAGGGGGTTGAATTTTAGTATGGCCGTCAAAGGTCATGGTACGTCCACGAGCCTTAAGCTCAATGTCATCTGCTGTAACCAATAGCGTTACTGATTGGTATCTGGCAGGGGGCATTTGACACGCCACAAACTGTCGCCAAATCAGTTCATATAATCGGCTGGCATCTCGCTCCACGCCTTTTAGCTGAGTGGATTTGACTTTGACATCAGATGGGCGAATGGCCTCATGAGCTTCTTGGGCATTTTGTTTGTTGCCATAAAAGTTGGGTTTGTCGGTCAGATATTTGTCGCCAAAATTGGCTTGGATATAGTCTCTGACACCAGCCAACGCATCGGTGGATAAAAATGTTGAGTCGGTACGCATGTAGGTGATGTAACCTGCTTCGTACAGTCGTTGTGCCAGCATCATGGTTTTTTTGACCGAAAATCCCAAGCGAGTGCTGGCGGCTTGTTGTAGCGTTGAGGTGATAAAAGGGGCGGACGGCTTGGACTGTGTGGGTTTTTCTTCTCGCTCTTTAACCACGTAATCGGCTTTTTTTAGTATGGCTAACACGGCATCGGTTTGTTCTTTGTTGCCAAGTGTTAGGGGTTTACCTGCTTGTTTGATGGCTTCTAAGCGTATGGCAGTGGCATTTTTGTCAGTTTTACGATGGGTATCGGCATGGATTTGCCAATATTCTTCTGGGATAAAAGCTCTGATGTCATGCTCTCGCTCAACCACCAAACGAGTGGCAACCGATTGCACACGCCCTGCTGATAAGCCCCGAGCGATTTTTTGCCACAATAAGGGTGATACCATAAACCCAACCACCCTATCTAAGAAACGGCGAGCTTGTTGGGCGTTGACACGGTCAGTGTTAAGCTTGGTGGGGTGCTTAAAGGCGTTTTGAATGGCGGATTTGGTGATTTCGTTAAACACCACTCGTTGATACTTGTCATCACTGCCACCGATGACTTCTTTTAAATGCCATGCGATTGCTTCACCTTCTCTGTCTAAGTCGGTTGCCAGATAAATGGTGTCGGCATGCTTGGCGAGTGATTTGAGTTCTTTGATGACTTTGGTCTTGTTTGGCAACACTTCATAAACTGCTTGCCAGTCATGTTCAGGGTCAACACCCATGCGTCTGACCAAGGCTTGGTGGGCTTTTTCTTCTTTGGTAAGATTTTTGCTGAGGCTGTCGTTGGCTTTAGATTGGCTGTTTTTTTTGCCCCCACTGGTGGGCAAGTCTCGCACATGCCCTACGCTTGAGCAAACGATGTAGTCACTGCCCAGATATTTATTAATGGTTTTGGCTTTAGCGGGCGATTCGACAATCACCAAAGATTTGCCTTTGGCAGAAGTGGTTGGTTTTGTGCTAGATTTTTGTTTGGTATTTGTTGGCATAAGGGTCAAATTTTACCGAGTGGTCAGTTGGGTATGGGAAAAAGCTTTTAAAAGCTACCTTGGTTTTAATGATGCTGTCAACCAGAATTTTCAAGAAATTTTTTAACTCATCGTGCGTCATTCTCCACCCATAATCTTTGATTTAGGTGGAGATGTAAGCACAGGCGACCTCGTCAGGGCGTTCTTGTTTTTCGATATATTGTCTGATGGCATTAATAATGCTAAATTATAACTACATTCAATCAGCTAACAAGCCATGCTCAAAGCCTACAAATACAGAATTTACCCAAAC
>ERZ1023302.83-NODE-83-length-13897-cov-6.262029_pt1 | contig 13897 bp, 12 predicted proteins | sample MGYA00380473_ERZ1023302 | MGnify/ENA primary metagenome ERZ1023302 (study PRJEB33173, sample SAMEA4830380) | metagenome | study: EMG produced TPA metagenomics assembly of the PRJEB25223 data set... | reverse complement strand
ATGACCAGAATGCCTTTTTCAGCATCGACCGAGATGACTTCAAGGCCTTGAACGGTTACCCGTTTATTACCCATTTGACCTGGCATTTTTTTACCTTTAAATACTCGACCTGGGGTTTGGTTTTGACCTGTTGAACCCAACACACGATGGGATACTGAGTTACCATGAGTGGCATCTTGTGTTCTGAAGTTATGGCGTTTTACACCACCTTGAAAGCCTTTACCTTTGCTTTGACCAGTCACATCCACCAATTGACCTTGTTCAAACAAATCAGCCAAGATGTCACTACCTAATTCACGACCTTCTAATTCAGCTTCTTCAGCACGAAATTCCCAAATGCCACGACCTGCAGCCACACCTGCTTTGGCAAAATGACCTTTTTGGGGTGCGGTGACACGGCTGTCACGACGCTCACCTGTGGTCACTTGAATGGCAGTGTAACCATCTGTTGCTTCTGTTTTTACTTGAGTTATGCGGTTTGCAGTGACCTCAACCACTGTAACAGGAATGGATACGCCTGCTTCAGTGAAGACACGGGTCATGCCGCATTTTTTACCGACTAAACCGATTGCCATGTTAAACCTCTATGATCTGTCTTAATTAAGTTGAACCATCAAATAAGTGATTAGCTCAATGCGATTTGAACATCAACACCAGCAGCCAAGTCCAATTTCATCAACGCATCGACAGTTTTGTCAGTTGGCTGAACAATGTCAACCATGCGTTTATGAGTACGGATTTCGTATTGGTCACGTGCGTCTTTGTTTACGTGTGGCGAGGTCAATACGTTAAAGCGTTCGATGCGAGTGGGTAGTGGAACAGGACCACACACTTGTGCGCCAGTACGCTTAGCGGTATCCACAATCTCTTGTGCTGACTGGTCAATCAATCGATGATCAAATGACTTGAGTCGAATACGGATTCTCTGGTTAGCCATGCCAGCAAGCTCCTAAACATGTCTTTTGGTGTTGTCATGTCAATAACAACCAAAAGCAAAATAATTTTAAGCCCTGCCAACCTTTCTTATATAAAGAGGTAGCAAAGGCATGTGAATTTAGTGCCAAAAACGATGCTTTGGCTGTTATGCAGTTGACTTCCTCCCCGCCCTATCGTTCGGGGATTCCTTCTGCAAGACGGTGAAGCCCCACCGCAAGCCTAAGATAGTGGCAACCGCCCGTACGACACACCGTACATCTTAGGTTCTTATTTTAAGCTAATCCTACTGTTAGGATTGTCATAGACACGAATTAGCTTAAGTGTGTGTTTGGAAACGTCTTACCAGTTAAGTTACTGCGTACTCGCAATTTAGTCTTAACTTAACTGTGGAATGTAAGACATTGAATATAGTGAGATGAGTATAGCAAAACTTATCGCATTTAACAATTGCCTTATATCCACCGCCCAAAGTCGCAGGTTTACGGCAACGGCGGATAAAGACAGCGTTATTGTTATCTGCTTAATCTTTAAAGTGGTGCTATTATACACGTTAACAAAAAGATTGCAAGGGATTATTTTTTCTCTTTAATTTGGCGCTCTTTAACCTGATTTCCTTATAATCTAAGATGATGTCAATCTAAGATGATGTCATACTGCTCTTGGGTATATAACTGCTCCACTTCAAAGGTGATGACTCGACCAAGCAGGTACTCTAAGTCTGCCACCGTATCGGCTTCACTGGTGAGCAATAAGTCAATAACGGACGCATGTGCCACGACTGTGAATTGTTTGGGGTTGTTATAGGTTCGAGCAAATCGCATGATTTCTCGAAAAATTTCAAAACACACGGTTTCGACAGTCTTGACAAATCCTCGTCCACCACATGTGCTACATGGTTCACAAAGCAGTTGTTCCAGTGATTCACGGGTGCGTTTGCGAGTCATTTCTACCAATCCAAGCTCACTGACTTGGGTGATGTTGGTTTTGGCATAATCCAGTTGTAATTGCAGTTGCAAACTGCTAAGCACATCGTCTTTATGCTCTTGTTCTTGCATGTCAATAAAATCTAAAATGATGATGCCGCCTAAATTTCTTAGTCTTAGCTGACGGGCAATGGCATGGGTGGCTTCTAGATTGGTTTTGTACACGGTGTCTTCTAAAGAGCGACCACCAACGTAAGAGCCTGTATTCACGTCTATGGTGGTCATGGCTTCGGTCTGATCGATGATAAGATAACCGCCAGACTTAAGCTCCACTCGTCTTTTTAAGGCATCTTTTAGGTCTTCTTCCACTCGATGAATGTCAAACAATGCTTGCTCAGATTGATGCAGTGCCAGTTTAGGCACAATCATGGGTACAAACTCTTGGGCAAACTGCTTTAATTCTTCAAAGGTACGCACATCATCGACCACCACTTTATTGGTCTGAGCATGCACCAAATCACGCAAAGCACGAAATGGCAAAGATAATTCTTGGTAAATCAACACAGAACGGTGATTATGACTCAGTTGTCTTTGACGTTCTTTGACCATACGCCAAAGTTGTGACAGATAACCAATGTCTTCTTCTAGTTTGTGGGCTGGAATTTTTTCGGCGGCTGTGCGAGCAATGATGCCACCTTGTAGATTGACTTTTTGCATCAGTCCGCTCAGCTCATCTTTAAGTCGCTGACGCTCTGTTTCATTGTCAATGCGTTGCGACACGCCAATATGGTCACTGGAAGGAATATACACAAGATAACGTGATGGTAACGAGATTTGTGTGGTCAGCCTTGCTCCTTTTGTTCCCAGTTCGTCTTTGGTTACTTGTACCAAGATGCGTTGCCCTTCATGTAGGCGATTTTGAATGAGTTCTTTTGGATTGATTTTTATGGGTCTTTTATTGGCTTTATTGGTACTGTTTGGTAAAGTAGGCTCACCATGCACGGTTGTTAGGGTGCGTGGTGGGGTGAAAGTGGTCATACGGTTCAATAAGCTGGTTACCTTTGCTGATGACGTTTCTTCATCTTGATTGGTGTGGTGGTGATGAGCCAAAGTATCCGTTGTTGCATCATCAATCAGCAGATTGTTGTTCATCAACGGGTTATCGTTAATCAACAGAGTGTTAACCGCTGTATTTTCGGTGGTTACGTCTTGTCTGCTAGGCTCAGTTGTCATGCCATCTAAAGAGTTGCCAGCCTTATTATATGTGCTTTTACTGATAAAATGATTGGTCGATAAAGGCTGATGTGGGTCAACCAACAGATGCAAATAAGGATTGGTTGTCAATGAAGGTGCTTGTGCATGTTCTGTGGTCATTGTTGGCATGGTTGGCATTGTCGACAACGGTGGCATTGCCGATAACGGTGGTGCTGTTGGTACTGTTGGCAACGGTAATGATGGCATCGGTGGCACGCTGGGGTTATTGGTCGTGGCCATCACCACTGCTGACTGCACCGTCTGTTGTGTGTTGTCATCGTATTTTTTGGGTTTTTGCATGTCATTAACGTGCAAAAATGCCGTTCGCTGTTGCCCTATGTCAATGAATGCCGCCTGCATTCCTGGCAATACTCGCACCACCGTACCAAGGTAGATGTTGCCCACCAAACCCAGTTTGTTATGTCGTTCAATATAAATGTCACTCAACACACCATCGTCCATTAAGGCAACTCTGGACTCCATGGGACTGATATTGATGAGAATTTCTTCGGACATGAGTGATTTTGCCTTTTGGTGCTTATGTTAAGATTTGCTTCTTATGTTAAGAGATGATGGGTATGATAACAAAAAAAGTCCATAAAGACAGAATAAGGATGGGTAAAAGTTGTGTGGCACATGTGCGTCATGTCTGACCTTTAACCCATTCTCTGACATGCCTTTTGACCTGCTTCGATTAGGGCTTTGGTTTGAGCCAATGGCAAACCCACCACGTTGGTATGGCTGCCTTCGATGCGTCGCACCCAAACCGCTCCCCTACCTTGCATGGCATAACCACCTGCTTTATCAGCTGGTTCTCCTGTCTGCCAATACGCTTGCATGTCATCATCACTCAGCTTAATAAAAGACACGGTTGTCCGCTCAAGCAATGACTGTTGCCAAGATTGTTGCCAACTTGGGGGGTGGCACCCGTTTGCTGATTTGGTGACTAAAGTGGCTTGTACCGCTGTCCAAACTTCATGCACATCATCTGACATGCTTTGCCACATCGCCTTGGCATCATCATAATCAGTGGGCTTAAGTAATACGGTGTCATCAGACAACACGCCAATGGTGTCTGCAGTTAATATCAATAACGCATGGGTATGATTCACGCCATCAAGCCATGATTGATTGACAATATCTGCATCTGCTTCACGCTCAATCTGATTCTTAGTCTGATTAAGGTAAGCGATACTGGCAACCGCTTTATCCACCACCATACGCTGAATGTATTGTGTGGGGGTTTCATCAGTGTGCTTGCTTTCGTCCACATCGACAGGTAATACCGTGAACTTTTCAACCAAATGGGTCAGCAATTCACGCCGTCTGGGAGAACCTGACGCTAAAATGATGGGCAAATCTAACATAAGATAAAAAGAAAACAGTTAACAAGTTCACCAAATTTAAGCCAGTTTAAGCCGATGTGCTTTGTTCGGTTGGCAACAACAATAACAGCAAAGGCCAACTGAACATACTGACCATCAATGATAAGCCAAATTGAGGGACAAAAAGATTTTGGGTAATGTACTGCAATAACCACAAACTGAGCTGAAAAGTTAACAAACACATGCTTGCTAACAGCCACGCACTCAACAACGTCAGCCGTTTAACGTATCCACTGGCAAAACGCAACACAAACGCCATCAAAACCGCAGAAAATGCCTGTTGTCCGATTCGGGTATCCATTAAAAAATCCGCCACCAAACCAATCGCAAACGCCAACCCCACACTTGCCATCTGTGGACGGAACATCAGCCAAAATATCAGCACCATCATCAATATCATGGGGCGAAATAATGCCAACGTTGGGCTTAGCGGATAGACATTAAGCATTGATGCCACAATCAAAGAGAGCATCAGCTTGAGCCATTTCATCTTGCTCTCGCCCAATTTAGTCACAGCACATTTCTCACAGGCAGTCTATTAAGACGCATCTGATTAAGATGGCTAAAATGGCTAAGATACATCACTGACTGGTTGCGATGGCTTGGTTGGCGATGGCTCATTGGTCGGTGGGTTAATGGCATCATTTTTATCTTGTAAAATCAGAGCAAAAGCATTGTTAATAAAATTGGCAGCTGGCTTGACCGCAATATTGGCAAAGTTATCACTCTGTATGGGGTCAATGTGGCTAATTGTGCCAACTCGATAACCTGCAGGAATGCGACCACCCAAGCCAGATGAAATCAGCTCATCACCGACTTGCACATCAGCGTTTTTAAACACATAGTCAAGCTTTAGCTCACTGGGCTCGCCTGTGCCAGTAACGATTGCTCGCTGTCCTGTCCGCTTGATGGTTACGGCAACAGATTGCTGGTCATCAGTAATCAACAGCAAACGACTGGTATTGGGATAGACATTAATGATTTGTCCTAAGATGCCATTTTCATCAATCACCGTCTGTCCCACACGCACACCATTATGTCGTCCTTGATTGAGCACCACGATTTGATTAACAGGGTTGGTGTCCGTACCAATGACTTGTGCCAGTTGCAGATCATATTGGTCTGGCTTGGTGGTGGATAAGATGCCTTGCAATCGGGCGTTTTGTGCCAGCACATAGTCCTGCTGTTGCAATTTTGCTTGAGCATGTATCAGCTGAGTTTTAAGCTGTATGTTTTCACGGCGAAGAGATTCTTTACTCTGCAACGTTCCCATGCCCCAATGGGTCGCAAAATTAGGAACAACAGAAAACTGATAAATCGGTTGCATCGTTGCGTGACTGGTGCTTCTTAGTTTATCAAACCAAGTGGGGTTTTTGCTATCCACCCACATCAATATCATTGACAACACCAAAAAAATGGCGGTCAATCGTAAGGACAGTGGCTGACGAGCAAAGATGCTTGAGTTCATAGGCTCATGATATAAAAATGGCTCATTATACAAAAATCATATTCAAAGACTTATTGTGAATAAAGTCTAACGCACGACCACCACCACGGCTCACACACGTCAACGGGTCTTCAGCAACGGTTACAGGCAGGCCTGTTTCTTTGGCTATTAAATGGTCAAGGTTACGCAGTAACGCCCCACCACCAGTCAAAACAATCCCACGCTCAGCAATGTCTGATGACAACTCAGGCGGTGTCTGCTCAAGGGCTTCTTTAACAGCGGTGATGATGCCACTTAATGGGTCACTTAGGGCTTTTTGTACTTCTGATGAAGTTACTGATAAAGTCTTAGGCACACCTTCTGCCATGCTCCGCCCACGCACTTCTACTTCCAGTGGCTCGCCTTCATCAATGGCAGTACCGACTTCTGTTTTGATGCGTTCAGCAGTGGTTTCACCAATGATACAACCATGATTGCGTCGCACATGGTTGATGATGGCTTCATCAAAAATATCACCACCAATGCGAATGGAATCAGCATACACGCACCCTGACAGCGATATGACCGCAATCTCGGTTGTGCCACCACCAATGTCCACCACCATAGAGCCACTGGCATCATGCACAGGCATGCCTGCTCCGATTGCCGCCGCCATCGGCTCTTCTAATAAAAACACTTTATTTGCCCCCGCTGAGCTGACCGCTTCACGAATGGCACGACGCTCAACCAAAGTCGACTTGCATGGTACGCATACCACCACATTGGGTTGTGCGAACATTTTTTTGGCTTTGATTTTATGAATAAAATGTTTCAGCATCTGTTGTGTGACTTCAAAATCAGCAATCACACCGTCTTTAAGTGGGCGAATGGCGGTGATGTTATCAGGTGTTCTGCCCAGCATCTGCTTAGCATCTAAACCAACCGCTGCTACGGTTGGGTTTTGGGTGCGGTTGCTACGCAACGCCACCACGGTTGGCTCGTCTAACACCACCCCTTTACCAGGGGTAAAAATTAATGTGTTGGCAGTGCCTAGGTCAATGGCAATGTTGGTTGATAAAAATCCAAAAAGGTTCATGTTTCGATTATCCAGCAACTGTTGAGTAACGAATGGTCAAGCAGGCACGTTAAGATGAAAAGCAAGCCAAATCCAATAAAATCCACATGGGGCAACTCACCCACATGGGGTAACTTATGTTAATTGTTAATTCATTGTTAATTCATTTTTCATTCATTTATTAATTAATTTGAAGATTAATGAATCAAGTTATTTAACATAGAGAGTTAAGGTTAGGGGTTAAATAAGTTAGGTTAAATAGTGCTAGATTATACCGATTAACGATAAAAAAATCATGGGGATTTTTGCTTTTTTGTTGGTTTAAGTGCAATTAATCTTAAGTAAAATTACTAACATGCGTGTTCTGCTACCAACTTGATGATTTTTGTTTATTTTTATTACAAAAACCTTACCATATAGGGCGTGTTCCTATTTGGATACTGATGGCTTTGCCTGTTTTACTGACGCATTCACCACTAAAAAAAACTTTCCATATGCACTATAATAACGGTCATTGACGTTTTATTGATTATGATTGGAGTGGTTATGACAAATAGTAAAATAAGCAGTAAAGACATCTTTGATGTTGCCAAACTCTCTCGCCTTGTCGTCAGTAAAGAGCAAGCAGATAGTTATGCCAAGGCTTTAAGTAAAATCTTAGCGATGATGGACATTTTATCTGATGTGGATACCGATGGCATCGCACCACTCACCAATGTGCATGACATGACCCAACCATTACGTGATGATGTGATGAATGCAGAAGGCTTAACCATCAATCGTGAAAAAAATCAAGCGATTGCCCCTGCCACGGCTGACGGTTTGTATCTTGTGCCACAAGTGATTGAGTGATTTTTAACAAGATACAAGATATTTAATTAATAAGACATTCAAAACACAATCAATTTTTATTTTTAGACAATTTTTATTTTTAAACAAAATGACAAGAGAGCCACCATGACTCAGTTACATCACTTATCTGTCAAGGCCCTATCAGATGGCTTAAAAAACAATCAATTTAGCAGTGTGGAGCTTACCCAACATTTTCTTGATCGCATTGGCAAACATGATAAAGACATTAATGGCTTTATCACCGTAACACCAGAGCTTGCCTTACAACAAGCCAAACAAGCTGACAAACGTCTGAGCCAAGGCAATGCCCACCCCTTAACAGGCATTCCCTCACCTCATAAAGCCATTTTTAATCCCGATGGTATTTTGACCACGTGGGGCTCAAAAAAGCTTGCCAACGATGTTGCCCCTTATAACGCCACCATTGTGGCAAAATGCTTAGATGCAGGATTGGTAACACTTGGTAAAACCAGCATGGATGAGTTTGCCATGGGGTCGGATAACGAAAGCTCATATTTTGGGGCGGTGCATAATCCATGGGACATCAGCCGTGTTCCAGGGGGGTCGTCTGGTGGCAGTGCGGCAGTCGTGGCAGCAGGGCTTGCTCCGATTGCCACAGGGTCAGACACAGGGGGTTCAATCCGTCAACCTGCCAGCTTTTGTGGTTTGACAGGGATTAAGCCAACTTATGGGCGGATTTCTCGTTTTGGCATGATTGCTTATGCGTCAAGTTTTGACCAAGCAGGGGTTTTTGCCAAATCTGCCCAAGATTGTGCCTATCTGTTGCAAGTGATGGCAGGGCATGACCCAAAGGACTCAACAAGCGTCAATAAAAATGTGCCAAATTGGGTAGAAACCTTGCACAATCATCACGCAAAAGCCATGGACGACAAGCCATTAGCAGGGCTAAAAATCGGTGTGCCACAAGAGTATTTTGCTGATGGCTTGAACGATGATGTTAAAACCATGGTTCATCAATCGTTACAGCAATATGAAGCACTTGGGGCGATTTTGGTTGATGTGCATTTGACCAAACCAGAAATTACCCTTGCCACCTATTATCTGCTTGCCCCTGCTGAAGCATCTTCTAATTTATCTCGTTATGATGGGGTGCGTTATGGCCATCGTTGTGATGATCCAGCAGATTTGCATGATTTATATACCCGCTCACGCTCTGAGGGTTTTGGGGCGGAAGTGCAACGGCGTATTTTGATGGGGACGTATGCGTTATCGGCGGGTTATTTTGATGCCTATTATGTTAAAGCTCAAAAGGTTCGCCGTTTAATCCGTGATGATTTTACCAATGTCTTTGCCCATTGCGATGTCATCGCTACCCCAACTACCCCCACCACTGCTTATGAAATTGGGGCAAGCTTAACCCCAAGTGAAATTTATATGGGTGATGTGTACACCATTGGGGTGAATTTGGCAGGATTGCCTGCGTTAAGCCACCCGATTGGTTTTGATAAGATGAATTTGCCAGTGGGTTTGCAGTTGATTGCCAATCATTGGCAAGAGCAAATTTTATTAAATGTGGCGGATACTTATCAGCAGGTTACCGATTTTCATCAGAGTTTATCACCGATTGCCAAGGGCTAAAAGTTCTCAATCATGATTTTGCTTTGATACCAAATTAAGACCAGATTAAGAAAAGATACTCAGATTAAGGAAAATTGATGCAAATCGCTTTAGAAAAATTAGCCAACACCGTTTGACTTAATCGCTTATGTTTAATGACTTATGTTTAATCGCTCACATTTCATATGATAACACTTTAGGAAAAATGAATGACCCAACATATCTCCATACAAAATGCCCCCATACACAATGCCCCTTTGGTTGATGGTTATGAAGTCGTTATTGGCTTAGAAATCCATTGTCAATTAAACACCAAGACCAAGATTTTTTCACCTGCTTCTACCGAGTTTGGTCAGCCAGCCAATACCCAAGCCAACATCATTGATTTGGCTTTGCCCGGTGTGTTGCCTGTGCTTAACAAAGACGTGGTGGAAAAAGCCTTAATATTCGGTATTGGCATCAATGCTAAGCTTGGCACAATGAACGCCTTTGACCGCAAAAACTACTTTTATCCAGACCTGCCCAAAGGCTACCAAATCAGCCAAATGGCTCACCCCATCGTGGGTAAAGGTCATATTGACATCGTGGTCAATGAAGGGGAAAAAAACGAATACACCAAACGCATTGGCATCACTCGTGCTCACCTAGAAGAAGATGCTGGCAAATCAGTGCATGACGCTGTGCCACAGATGACAGGCGTGGACTTAAATCGTGCAGGCACACCCCTGATTGAAATCGTCTCTGAACCTGACATGCGATCAAGCTTAGAAGCGGTTGCTTATGCCAAGGCCATTCATCAGCTGGTTACTTGGCTTAAAATTTCTGATGCCATCATGGCAGAAGGGTCATTCCGCTGTGACTGTAACGTGTCGGTACGCAAACCCGGTCAGCCCTTTGGCACTCGTAATGAACTTAAAAACTTAAATTCATTTCGCTTTATTGAAATGGCAATCAATGCTGAAATAGAACGCCAAATTGATTTGATTGAAGACGGTGGTCAAGTCACACAAGCCACTCGCCTATATGATCCCATCACCAACACCACTCGTGCCATGCGTGAAAAAGAAGAAGCCAACGACTACCGCTACTTCCCTGACCCAGACCTGTTGCCTGTACACATTGATGATGCCACCATCACACAAATCCGTAAAGCCATGCCAGAGTTGCCCACCGCCCGCCGTGAGCGATTTGTCGCTCAGCTGGGTCTATCAGAATACGACAGCCGAATCTTAACCGCCAGCCGAGCCTTGGCAGATTATTATGAAAACGTGGTGGCAATCGTGGGTAAGCAACACGCAAAAATAAGTGCCAACTGGATAATGGGGGATTTGCTTGGGGCATTAAATAAAGACGAAAAAACCATAGATCAATCGCCAATTTCTGCCGAACAACTTGCCAAATTGATTGAACGCATTAATGACAAAACTTTATCAGGCAAACTGGCAAAACAAGCCTTTAGTGCCTTATTTGCAGGTGAAGGGGGTAATCATGACGATGCGGTAGACACCATCATCGCCAAGAAGGGTTTAAAACAGACCACCGACACAGGGGAGATTAAAGCAATTATCGAAGATGTATTGGCAAAAAATCAAGCCATGGTTGATGAATACAAAAGCGGTAAACAAAAAGCGTTTAATGGCTTGGTTGGGCAGGTGATGAAAGCCAGTCGTGGTAAAGCAAATCCACAACAAGTCAATGAAATATTAAAGATGCTTTTGGGGGAATGAGCATAATGACGGCTAATACAGCTAATATTATCAATGCCATTGTGAATTTGCTTAACAATCCCATTGTCGATTTAAAAACCATTTACATCGGTAAAAATAGAATCAATAACGTGGGCGACGCCTTGGAGCGTTATGTGCAAGATTTATTCATCAATGGCTTTGATTTAAATGACAATATCCGCAATCAAAAGGTTAGTGAGCATTTTTCCTATCTTGGCAATACCAGCAATCCACCAGATATGATGTTAAAAGGTGATGATGCGATTGAAGTGAAAAAAATTCAATCTAAAAACGCTGCCCTTGCCCTTAATTCCAGCCATCCCAAATCTACTTTACGTGCTGATAATCCAATGCTCACTGTCAGTTGCAAAGAAGCTGAAGCTTGGCAAGAAAAAGACATGTTATATGTGGTTGGCGTTGTGGGCAATGAATGCTTAACTTCATTATGTTTTGTATATGGCGTTGACTACGCTGCCGCCCATGAAGTTTATGAAACAGTAAAACAGCGTATCAAATCTGGGGTAGAAACCATTGAAGGTGTTGAGTTTCATCCAACCAATGAGCTTGGCAAAATTAAACGCATAGACCCATTAGGCATAACGAACCTACGTGTGCGTGGTATGTGGCACATAGAAAATCCTTTTCGAGTATTTGAATATGTGTATCAGCGTAATTATGACCATCAATTTAATTTTATGACGATAATCAACAATAAAAAATGGCAAAGTTTAGATAATCGGCAAGATTTGATTGATAAAATTAACACCATTGAAACGGCAAATATTTCTGATATTCACATTAAAAACCCAAACAATCCTGCTCAATTAGTATCTGCCAAACTGATTGAGTTTCATATCCCCGTTAGTGAGGCAAAGTCATGAAACCAACACTCATTAGCTTATTTGCTGGAGCTGGCGGTATGGACTTAGGATTTCGCCAAGCAGGATTTGATGTACTGATGGCAAATGAATATGACAAAAAAATTTGGTCAACTTATGAAAAAAACCATCCTAATCGCTTACTAAAAGGAGACATTCGCCAGTTTTCAGCAGATGTTTTTCCTGATTGCGATGGTATTATTGGTGGCCCTCCCTGTCAAAGTTGGAGTGAAGCAGGGGCATTACGAGGCATTGATGACGAGCGTGGTCAATTATTTTTTGATTATATTCGTATCCTAAAAGCCAAACAGCCAAAGTTTTTTGTTGCTGAAAATGTGTCAGGCATGCTTGCTAAACGGCATGACAGTGCTGTTCAAAATATCCTTAAAATGTTCGAACAAGCAGGTTATTATGTTTTTATTAAATTGCTTGATGCCTATGATTATGGTCTGGCACAAAATCGCAAAAGGGTTTTTTATGTCGGTTTTCGCCATGACTTAAACATCACCAATTTTGAATTTCCAAAACCTGTGCCTGATGAAAAAAAGAAAAACTTACACGATGTGATTTTTGATTTAAAAGAAACGGCCATTCCTGCCATAAAAAATAATAAAACCAATGGTGATGATTGTTACATATTAAACCACGAGTATTTTGTTGGAAGTTATTCACCCATTTATATGAGCCGAAATCGTGTCCGTAGTTGGCATGAACCATCTTTTACCATTCAAGCCAGTGGTAGACAAGCCCCCCAACACCCACAAGCCCCCAAAATGACCAAAGTTACTAAAAACGTGTTTGAATTTTCTTCAACAGACTTGGATTTATATCGTAGACTGTCCATTAGAGAATGTGCCAGAATTCAAGGTTTTCCAGATGATTTTGAATTTATTTATGGCTCACTAAACGATGGCTATAAAATGATTGGAAATGCTGTTCCAGTACAACTGGCATGCCATGTTGCTAAAGCCATCGCTTGCCAACTGACCTAAAATAATTTTTGTGTTAACCCTTGCAAATCAAAAAAAATTGGGTAAAATAAACCATTCTTTCGGGGCGTGGCGCAGCTTGGTAGCGCACTTGCATGGGGTGCAAGGGGTCGCAGGTTCAAATCCTGCCGTCCCGACCATATTATATACTGTACTATTGTTTGGGGTTGTTCGTATCATACGGCAACCCCTTATTTTTTTGGGTATAATCATTGAGAGCTTGATTAAAATGAATGCTCACATCAATTGCAATATGCCCAAACAGCTTATAATCAGACAAGACAGCGTATAAAAAAACAAAGCATAGCCGTTGATGAATGGCACAGTGAAGTTGGCAGTGGTTTAAACTTTAAACGAAAAATCTTTTTATCACTTATGGATAGAATAGAAATTGGCGAAATAAAGAACTTATATATCGCTCACAAAGACCGTCTTGCACGCTTTGGATTTGATTATTTTGAACACATGGCAAACCGCCATAACTGTCAAATCATTGTTGCCAACCAAGAAAAACCATCACCACAGCAAGAGTTGGTTGAAGACATGCTTGCTATTATTCATGGCTTTAGTAACCTGTATGGACTTAAAAAATACAAAAAGCAAATCAAACAGATGGTTAAAGAAAATCCATGATATTAGGACACACAATAGAACTTGCTCCCAATAAAAAACAAGCCACCTACTTTAATAAGGCTTGCGGTGTCGCACGTCTTGCCCATAACTGGGCATTAGCCGAATGGCAAAAACAATATGAAGCCGATAAAAATTACCGTGATGAATGTCAAGCAAAAGGCATAACCATTGACGAAAACCGACTTAACAAACCATCACAAGGTAAACTAAGAAAACAACTTAACAGCATAAAAAAGCAACA
>ERZ1023302.79-NODE-79-length-14083-cov-5.775449_pt1 | contig 14083 bp, 17 predicted proteins | sample MGYA00380473_ERZ1023302 | MGnify/ENA primary metagenome ERZ1023302 (study PRJEB33173, sample SAMEA4830380) | metagenome | study: EMG produced TPA metagenomics assembly of the PRJEB25223 data set... | reverse complement strand
ATAGAGTGTGGTCAAATTCTTGTATTTCTGATTTTGTCCAAGTTTTTGACACGCTGTCTATTCTATCGAGGGTTTGTGGGAAGACAAAACAATGGGTCTTATTCGGGTCGTTGTATGGGTTGCTGAAATGCAGATGTCTTACCATCAGCTTTCTAACTGCTGGGTGCAGTAAACTTGGGTCTTGAGCGACAAAGAACACTTGTTTGCCGTGATGCCTTAGCATTGTCAATTGAGCAACTTCAGGGTTACTGTTGATTGTTTTACTGCTGTTACTAAATCGCTCAATAGTGCCAGCTTCATCTTGGCTAAAGTAAGCCTGTCATGCTCTAAAGTAACACCATCAACGTTAATCAAGTAAATGTTTATGTCTGTGTCATCAAGCAAGCATTTGATTTGTGTCATGACAAAGTGCGATTTACCAGCACCCTGCAAACCCGTGATTAAGCCATTGCCAAGACCATTAATGTTGTAATTTGGCTTAATATCACTCATGTGATTTTGCTCTTATGCCTAAACGTGTTGATAATATTGTCAATCTGATGACATATGCCCCAACTATCATTGATACGGCTTTATCAACGCCCATCAATCCAAGTAAACCAATATAATCACTGTCTATCATGTCAAAAGTGTTAATAAACTTGGTGAGATAGTAATTAAAGACAACAAGAACCACTGCCCCACTTGTTAGACCCAACCCAGCACCCAGTAACAATCGCTTAATGCCACTGTGTAAGATGACATTGCCCACATTAACAACATTACTCCAAATGCTCATAGCGGTGTATCTCCTATTATTCTAAGACTGGTGAATGATGCCCATAACAGTATCAATACTTTAAGCATGACTGCCCCACGACAAACTATGTCCATGGGAAAGACAATAGATGCCGCCTTACCTAAGAAAGGTACGTTAAACAAGGGATTAAAAGGACATGATGACGGTAAGGTTAAATAATTATTTTGAGCGATGCTTTGCCAGTCAAAACGACTGCCATCATCAACAGACACAGCAGAATTGTCATCAAGGGGTGGTATGCCACCTTGAAACCAATCAATGAAATCACAAATCTTTTTATTAAATGGATTTGTTGAGCATTGTTGTGGGCGATTTAATGTGTCAATGATTGTATCAAGCTTGGCATTTATTTGAGTAACTTGTTTTGTGAGTGCATCAATCTTGGCTTGTAATTGTCTGTCATCATACTTACTAGCAAGTATTGCAAAATGTATGGCTGATAATTGAGATTCAATGTTAGACAAGTCAACTTCTACAGATTTTTGAGTTCTTATTGCAGAAATAAGAGCGTCTAATTTTCTTTCAAGTGATGATAAGTCAACGTCAAGCTTAAGTGATAGTATCGCTTTTCTTATGGCTTCAAGCTCGGCTTTGCATTTGCATGTTGCGTCACATTCTTTATTATCATCTTTGTCTTTGTCTTTGTCTTTGTCTTTGTCTTTGTCTTTGTCTTTGTCTTTGTCTTCGTTTGGTGTTGGTTCATCGTCTGTTTTGCATTGTTTTGTCTGTTCGTCGTATGTTTGTCCAGATTGACAAATTACATGATTTTCGCAATCTGTTTTGATGATAGCTGATGTGTGTGTTTGCAGACCAAATATATGGTTATATTTAAAGTCACAAAAAGCCATATTCTTATAAGAAGAAGAGAAGCGTAATTTTCTATGAGAGAAGCTTTTATAGTTATTGCTAGGGTAATGAGACGGCTTAACAATTAATTCGTGCGGTATTGATTGACATACTTCATTAGCTGAATTTCCTTCAAATTTTTTACCATAAACTTCAATTGTATATTTGCATTCTTGCCAATTACCGCCTGCTCCACCGCCTCCAAATTTGCCACCGCCTCCTGTGTAATCGCCAGTGTCATTTGTGGGGGCTGGTTTTGTGGTTGATGTGTCATCACCCCATGAGCCTCCTGCTCCGCCTGCAAATACAGATGTAGCAAAGAACATAGACAAGACTAAAAGATACTTAACCATTGAACATGTCCCTTATTGCTAAGATGCTTATGAATATAAACATCAACCATGTGGCATCGTGTGCAGTCATAAAAACCCCCAATAGTGCCAGTCCCAGCGTGACCGCTGTATCTGTCCCTATTGGGGGTTTAGTCTCGCTGATGACTTTTTGTTAATGTGTGATTAAAAAGCAGCCTTTACGTACTTCACGCCTTTTATCACCAACGGTATGGTAACGGCTGATAATGCCACTGCTGTTACCGCAGCTAGGGTAACACCAATGGCTGAGATGATTGATGTTGTGTCTAAAGTAAAGTCAGCGGCATTAGCCGATGACATGGCGGTAATACCAACCGCACCAACGGTAGCGACTTGGTAAGTCTTTTGTTGTACAAAACCCTTTGCACGTTGCCACATGCTTGGTTTGGGTTGTTCTTGCATTGTGTCGATGACACGAACAGCGTTTGACATGTTCATTCTCCTAAAATGATTGCCTCATGCCACGAATACCCATGGCTAAGACGTTGATGATAAGGGCAAAGGTTATCAATGCCCCTGCTAGTTCAGGGGTGATATGGTCATTCCCTGAAATCTGTGTATCTGGTAATTGTTGCCAGTGTTTACAGGCATATTCACCGTAAATATTTGGTCTGTTTGCTAACTGTTCACAGACTTTCATGTTGTTTACCATTGTTAACTGTCAGTGTGTCGGTTCGCCATGACGCTGTATAACGATAGATGAGTTGACTGCCGTCACTAAAGCGGATGGTTACATCATCATTTGCTACAATGCGTAATATGCGTTTTAGATTGCTAACCATGGTGATTTGTTGCTCATTTGCCATTACTAGGCAGTCATGGGCTTTGGTCATGGGGCAACCTTGCTATTGTGTGGTTTAGACTTAAAATCTATAGCGACAATGGTTTCTACAGACTTACCATTATTAACAACACGCTCAAAGCTGATTTCTGCTTTAGCGGGTAAATCAACATTAAATATGGTGTCAAATTCAGAAGCGGTAAACGCTTTAAATTCAGCAGTAGATACGCCCTTGCCCTGCTTTAAAGGCATTTCAACATAAAACTTGCAATGGTCGTAATCAATGGTTTCACCATCTGAATTTTTAAAAGTGCCTTTGTTCGGATAAGCACCAGTGATTGTTAATTCAGATTTAGTAATCATTTTTAAACTCCTTGTTTGCTAAAATATTTATCAAAGTTTCTGATAAATGGGGTTTGTGGGGGTGTGTAAGTTATTGAAAGTGAACCATTCATATCAAATCTGATTATTTCTAATACGTTGGTACTTTTACTTTCTTTGGCTAAATTCTGTAGATAAGAACGTGATACACCAGCGTCAACCAATGCTTTTACGTTGCGTTGAAATGTACGTATATTCATGCGGTTTTTTGTGACGTAAAAGCCATCATCTTTGATGCGTTTGTAAAAACTGTAAGCACTTTCTGCCTTTGCTGTTGATGTTCTACCAGTTGCTGTTATGGTAGTGAGTTTATCTATTAGTAATTCATATAAACGTGTGTCGTCTGTGTCCATAGATAACCCCTTTAATGCCTCAAAGAAATGATGGGTTTTATAGGTAAATAGGTGTTCATAAATACCTTGGTTTTCAAACTGATACCTTAAAAATTCCCATAAGTTCGTTGGTAAACCCTGCTCTTTTATCATGCGTTTTTTAACCGTAACTTCTAAACGTAATGAACTGTCTGCAAAGTTTCTAACGTCATCTGTGTATACGTTGTTTAGTTTGTATAAACTAGATATACAACCCTTTTTGGATTTCTTTTCTAAGTCTTTGATGACACCATCTAATTCAACACCCTTACAATAAATCTTAAATCCACCTACTTTGGTATTAGGTGAGCCAAAGTAGATTGTGTTGTACTCTAGCTTTTCATTTCTAACCAGTAGATTGCGATACCTACCCCAATCACAAAAACGTAAATGTTCCCTAACTTTTTCCGCCATATGACGTGTACTGGTTTGCATGGGCAAGGTAATATCAAATCTTGATATCTGAGCGTTTTGTAAATCTAAATACTGCATCAATTCTGGATACGCTTCACTAAATAGCCCTATCATGTGCAACACACCTGTTATCATGTCTGTGTTACCAAACACATTATGACCCTGTAGGAGTTTTGCGATTGAGCAGTTTAAAATGACATGTGGTAAACAGTTGTTTGCACTGTGCATAAATTTAAACGCTATCCCTGTATGTGATGTTGGTATGCTCTCATAAGGGTGATATAAGTTCATTGCGACTGTGTCGCCTGTATCACTCTTTTTAACGTAACGTGAACTGGCTACCAAGCCATAATCTGTTACTTCACCTATGATTTCCCATTTTGTTTTAGACATCTGTTTACAATATGTCGAAAACAAAGGAATCATGATTTGTACGGTATCAACCATTAACATAATTTTCTCCAATCACAGTCTTAGACCGTTGTATCGTCGATTAAATCAGAATAAAAATCTGATGTATAAGATTGTATTCTGATTAATCAGAATGTCAAGCCTTAAAACTCTGTTAAATCAGATTTTTAATATAAAATCATCAGATATTGGCAGAAATAAGGTGCAAAATGAACGAGCTTGGTAAAAGAATAGATAGCAAATGCAAAGAATTACAAATAAGTACGACTGAATTAGCAAAATATGCCAATGTTAACTACAAGACACTTAAAGACAACATGAATAAAGAAAATCCCAACCCAACAATAGAGCTGATTAAGAAAATTAGTATAAGTCTTGGAACAAGTATAGATAGTTTAATTTTTGGTGAAGATAAAGATGATGAAATAGGAGGGTTGGCTAGAGAGCTGAAAAATATTAAAAAAGAAGATAAGAGAAGAATTCTATATATGATTAGAATGATGATTGCAGAAAGTAAAGGAAGGGAACAACATGATTAAGATGCAAGACCACATCAAGCAACAAATGATTAAAGACAACCAAGAAAGCAAAACATTCTTTCTGAAAGATGTACCAGACGACATACAAACTAAAGCCCAACAAGGCTTTATCTTTTCGTTCGAAAACTGGGGTATGGACTGCGACAGAAGTAAGCTTGAGTACTTACCATACGCACAATATGCCTTGATTGATGAAATTTTCGATAAATACGTCATTTCCATTGAAAACGATGGTGAATGGACAGCTACACAATTAAATGATTACCAAGAAGTTAACGAGTGCTTTCATGAATTTCTAAGTGAGCTTGATTTTTATCGACTAAAAGGCAACGAAGTACAAACACTAGATGAGCTGATACCCATACTCAAAGACATTAGCTTTTTTCCACCTGAAGTGGTCATCAAAGATGGAAAGTTAATTAACATACATGAAGTAAGGAGCAATTTTGATAATGTCGTCTATTTTTAATAACGAATGCAAAAACGACACATTTTTCATCTAAATCCACCACCATAGACCGTTTTTAGTCTGGTCAGACTTTACGACTTTAGTCATGATAATAATCCTTATCTTCGCCTTATAAAAAAAGGCAGTTGTTTAAAGATATAAGCAACAGCAAACAACAAAGTAACCGCCACCCATATCTGTGATACATCATTAAAAGATAAATTAGGCAAGGCTAAGGCATCAGTTAATGATGGTGTGTATGTGTCCCAATGCTTACAGGCGTATTCTCCATAAATGTTCGGCTTGTCAGCAAGTTGACGGCATACATACATTGTTAAACCTCAAATAGCTTTTTTTCTAATGCTTCAAGACGTTCAATTTTAGCCATTTGAGCAATTAATCTTTTATCATCATCATTCATGAGTGAACGCTCATACTCTAATTGTTTCCATGCGTCAATTAATGCAACTTTCAGAGTTTCCCTTTCTAAATCGCCTAGTTTGTATTTTTTACCAAATAAGATAATTTTCATTAGAATGGAAACTCCTCAATATAACCACACACATTACATTCTTCATAATCATAATCGTGTGCGTGGCAATTTGGACATTTTGGCGAAATAGGCTCTAATTCATGCTTACAGTTATCACAGATTTCATCATAATGATTTTCAAGCTCTGCACCACAATTCATACATAGCTCTGGCTCATACTGTGGAGTACCGCAATATGGACAAACATCATCATCAATGCTTAATCTACGAGAACATGAGGTACAAGTAATCATAAAATTTCCAATCTGTCTTGTCGCCAACTTTGACCACGTTTGTAAACAAGCTGACTACCATCGCTAAATGTCAATATCACATCATCATCTGATACCATACGTAAGATGCGTTTTAAGTAGCTAACCATGGTGATTTGTTGCTCATTTGCTATTACTAGGCAGTCATGGGCTTTGGTCATGGGGCAACCTTGCTATTGTGTGGTTTAGACTTAAAATCTATAGCGACAATGGTTTCTACAGACTTACCATTATTAACAACACGCTCAAAGCTGATTTCTGCTTTAGCGGGTAAATCAACATTAAATATGGTGTCAAATTCAGAAGCGGTAAACGCTTTAAATTCAGCAGTAGATACGCCCTTGCCCTGCTTTAAAGGCATTTCAACATAAAACTTGCAATGGTCGTAATCAATGGTTTCACCATCTGAATTTTTAAAAGTGCCTTTGTTCGGATAAGCACCAGTGATTGTTAATTCAGATTTAGTAATCATTTTTAAACTCCTTGTTTGCTAAAATATTTATCAAAGTTTCTGATAAATGGGGTTTGTGGGGGTGTGTAAGTTATTGAAAGTGAACCATTCATATCAAATCTGATTATTTCTAATACGTTGGTACTTTTACTTTCTTTGGCTAAATTCTGTAGATAAGAACGTGATACACCAGCGTCAACCAATGCTTTTACGTTGCGTTGAAATGTACGTATATTCATGCGGTTTTTTGTGACGTAAAAGCCATCATCTTTGATGCGTTTGTAAAAACTGTAAGCACTTTCTGCCTTTGCTGTTGATGTTCTACCAGTTGCTGTTATGGTAGTGAGTTTATCTATTAGTAATTCATATAAACGTGTGTCGTCTGTGTCCATAGATAACCCCTTTAATGCCTCAAAGAAATGATGGGTTTTATAGGTAAATAGGTGTTCATAAATACCTTGGTTTTCAAACTGATACCTTAAAAATTCCCATAAGTTCGTTGGTAAACCCTGCTCTTTTATCATGCGTTTTTTAACCGTAACTTCTAAACGTAATGAACTGTCTGCAAAGTTTCTAACGTCATCTGTGTATACGTTGTTTAGTTTGTATAAACTAGATATACAACCCTTTTTGGATTTCTTTTCTAAGTCTTTGATGACACCATCTAATTCAACACCCTTACAATAAATCTTAAATCCACCTACTTTGGTATTAGGTGAGCCAAAGTAGATTGTGTTGTACTCTAGCTTTTCATTTCTAACCAGTAGATTGCGATACCTACCCCAATCACAAAAACGTAAATGTTCCCTAACTTTTTCCGCCATATGACGTGTACTGGTTTGCATGGGCAAGGTAATATCAAATCTTGATATCTGAGCGTTTTGTAAATCTAAATACTGCATCAATTCTGGATACGCTTCACTAAATAGCCCTATCATGTGCAACACACCTGTTATCATGTCTGTGTTACCAAACACATTATGACCCTGTAGGAGTTTTGCGATTGAGCAGTTTAAAATGACATGTGGTAAACAGTTGTTTGCACTGTGCATAAATTTAAACGCTATCCCTGTATGTGATGTTGGTATGCTCTCATAAGGGTGATATAAGTTCATTGCGACTGTGTCGCCTGTATCACTCTTTTTAACGTAACGTGAACTGGCTACCAAGCCATAATCTGTTACTTCACCTATGATTTCCCATTTTGTTTTAGACATCTGTTTACAATATGTCGAAAACAAAGGAATCATGATTTGTACGGTATCAACCATTAACATAATTTTCTCCAATCACAGTCTTAGACCGTTGTATCGTCGATTAAATCAGAATAAAAATCTGATGTATAAGATTGTATTCTGATTAATCAGAATGTCAAGCCTTAAAACTCTGTTAAATCAGATTTTTAATATAAAATCATCAGATATTGGCAGAAATAAGGTGCAAAATGAACGAGCTTGGTAAAAGAATAGATAGCAAATGCAAAGAATTACAAATAAGTACGACTGAATTAGCAAAATATGCCAATGTTAACTACAAGACACTTAAAGACAACATGAATAAAGAAAATCCCAACCCAACAATAGAGCTGATTAAGAAAATTAGTATAAGTCTTGGAACAAGTATAGATAGTTTAATTTTTGGTGAAGATAAAGATGATGAAATAGGAGGGTTGGCTAGAGAGCTGAAAAATATTAAAAAAGAAGATAAGAGAAGAATTCTATATATGATTAGAATGATGATTGCAGAAAGTAAAGGAAGGGAACAACATGATTAAGATGCAAGACCACATCAAGCAACAAATGATTAAAGACAACCAAGAAAGCAAAACATTCTTTCTGAAAGATGTACCAGACGACATACAAACTAAAGCCCAACAAGGCTTTATCTTTTCGTTCGAAAACTGGGGTATGGACTGCGACAGAAGTAAGCTTGAGTACTTACCATACGCACAATATGCCTTGATTGATGAAATTTTCGATAAATACGTCATTTCCATTGAAAACGATGGTGAATGGACAGCTACACAATTAAATGATTACCAAGAAGTTAACGAGTGCTTTCATGAATTTCTAAGTGAGCTTGATTTTTATCGACTAAAAGGCAACGAAGTACAAACACTAGATGAGCTGATACCCATACTCAAAGACATTAGCTTTTTTCCACCTGAAGTGGTCATCAAAGATGGAAAGTTAATTAACATACATGAAGTAAGGAGCAATTTTGATAATGTCGTCTATTTTTAATAACGAATGCAAAAACGACACATTTTTCATCTAAATCCACCACCAAATATGGTGGACTTGGGGGGCGTGTGTGTCGGCAGTGGGTAAACCATGCGACCCCCCGCCCCCCATCTTTTAAAGTGCTAGGCTCGTATAACGTGAAATTATGTTAAATAGCATATATCCTCCTTATCCCCCTGAAAGTTTATTCATCCACTCAAAGACATTCAGGGGGTTTGTGTTAAGAGGTTAAAACTGACTTATAAAAGCCACGCATCGCATCAACATATCGCATTATTCAGATTTTTCACGCTTTTTACTTTTCTCTTCCACATAGATTTTATTTTTTGATTCTCTGACAAATTCATCATAGCTGACATTGCCGCCACGTTTTTTTGCATCACCTGGAGTAACACCTTTTAAGGCATTGGCAATCTGTGATTGTGTTTCTTCACTCCGAGCGTCAGCTTCAGCGTCAATCTCGGAATCAGTCTCTATTTGAGCTGTGGCAGTATCTGGTTGTAAATCAGCTTCGACTTTAGCGTTATCGGTGTTGTCGGTGTCTTGTGTTGTGTTTTCATCAGATACTGCTGATACTTCGTCTGGTTGCTGTTCACTTGTTGCTACAGATGGCATCGGGGTTGGCTGTGTTTGTTCATCGTTGTTCCAAATAAATTTGCTGGCAATCACAAAAGCCGATAGAAGAACAATCAAAACAATGATGCCAAATATAATAAACTGCCCTTTTGTGGCAAGGAGCTGCTGTAATGTGTTTTTATTGTATTTGGTAGTTGCTTTCTGAGTGTTTTGAGTGGTTGGTATTTCCGAGCCATGCCCTTTTTTGGTTTTTGGTTGTTTTTTGCCAAATGATGGCAAGACAAATCCTTTTTTTACATTGGCTTGGGGCTGATTTTCTGAGTTAGGTTGACTGGACGCTTGCGTCTGTGTCATTTGCTCCGATGGTTTGGTAGGACTTTTTTTGCCACGCAGTTTATCCAATAAACCGTTGCCTGTTTTTTTTGTGGTTGATTTTTGGGCATTTTCTTTTGGTTGATTGCCTTTTTTTGCGGTCAGCTGAGTGAATAAGTTTGGCTTTTTTTGCTTAGGTTGCTTAGGTTGTGCAGTTTTTTTGTTGAGTGGGTTTTTCATCGTGATGGTTTTCCGTTTTTTGTGATGTTGTCTGTCTGTAAAATCTGTCAATGATGGTCATTATAACCAAGTTATGCGTCAAATAACATGCTGTCGAGTGTTTGTTTCGCTAAGAGATGATAAAGCAGTCAAGCCTTGCTAAAAAATTGCTCAATATTGGTCAAAGAATATTCATTAGGTCAATTTATTATTTGATGGTAAGGTACGGTAACATGATATTAACAAATGGCAATATCAATAAGCTGTCATAAATTGTCACATTTAGGAACGGAACACTCATGACCACTCAAATAAAAAGCCATTCTATTGGTAGGATTAGTAAGATTAATTGGAAGGCCTTTGGCCCTGGAATTTTGATGGCATCGGCTGCCATTGGTGCATCGCATTTGGTGTCATCAACCCAAGCAGGGGCATTATTCGGCTGGCAACTTGCCATTGTCATTATTTTGGCCAATGTGCTGAAGTATCCTTTTTTTCGTTTTGGCATCGATTATGTGTATGACACAGGCGACAGTCTGATTGCAGGTTATGCCAAAAAATCCAAAGTCTATCTTTGGGTGTATTTTATTTTATCAGTCATCTCCTCCATCATCACTTTGGCGGCGGTTGGGCTAATGTCAGCGGTGATTTTAACTTTTATGTTTCCAAGTTTGGGGCTAACACCTTTAACAGCGTCGGTCGTTGTGATGGTGGTTTCTTGGGTGTTGTTGATTGCTGGGCGTTACAATGTGTTAGATGGCATAACCAAAATCATCATTTTGGCGTTGGCGATAACCACGGTTGCGGCGGTGTTTATCGCAGCAGGCAAACCCACCGTCATGGCGGCGGATTTTGTTGAGCCTAGCCCTTGGAATCTGGCAAGTTTGAGCTTTATTGTGGTGGTGGTCGGCTGGATGCCTGCGCCGCTTGAATTTTCTGTGATTACTTCTATGTGGACGGCTAAAAAAATCCAAACTGACCACACCACCCACGAACAAGGACGATTGGATTTTAATGTGGGTTTTGCCACATCAACCATCTTAGCGGTGTTTTTTTTGGCGTTGGGTGTGTATGTTCAGTACGGTTCAGGGCAAGAGATTCAAACCGCTGGCAGTGCTTATGTTGGACAATTGATTGACATGTACACTGCCACCATTGGTGAATGGTCACGGTTGTTGGTGGCATTTATTGCGTTTATGTGTATGTTTAGTACCACCCTCACCTCAGGTGATGGTTATGGGCGCGCCAATGCTGAATGCTGGCGATTGATAAAGGGTGAGCATGAAATCAGTCGTGGTCAGTTGATATTTTGGATATCGTGGGCGGTGTTTGGTGGGTTTATTGTCATTGCTTTTTTTACAGGTCAGCTTGGCAATATGCTCAAATTTGCCATGAGTTCTGCGTTTGTGTCTGCGCCTATTTTTGCGTGGCTAAACTACTCTTTGGTACGCTCAGAACAAAAGCTGTCATCTGGCATTCAAGCGTTGTCAATCATCGGTTTTATGTTTTTGCTTGGATTTGCTTTGTTATATGTTGCCAATACCATGGGCGTTTTTAGCTAGTAAGCAAATAAGCCAATAAAATAAACTAAAATTAAAAAATCAGGGCTGATGGTTTCAGCCCTGATTTTTTAATTTATTTTTGATAAAAAGCGGTACAAATTGATGAATTCATGGTGTTACCGATTTTGTTAATAAATTTCACTTGATATCAGATAAATTTCCTAAATGTGGCACAGACACCCCCTGCCCTGTGGCAAGTAACCCAACGCCTGCATAGATGCCAAGCTTATCTCTGGTGTCTGTGATGTCTAAATTACGCATGGTCAGCTGTCCAATACGGTCAACAGCACTAAAGCTTGACTCGCCTTTTTCCATGGTCAAGCGTTCGGGGTGATAAGTTAAGTTATCTGAAGTGGTGTTTAAAATGCCATAATCATTGCCACGGCGTAGCTCAAGCGTGACTTCCCCTGTGATGGCTTTGGCAACCCAGCGTTGAGCGGTTTCACGCAACATAAGTGCTTGTGAATCAAACCAACGCCCTTGATAAAGCAAGCGACCCAAACGCAAGCCATTAATACGGTACTGCTCAATGGTGTCTTCATTGTGAATGCCTGTCAGCAGTCGTTCATAAGCGATGTGCAACAGTGCCATACCGGGAGCTTCATAAATACCACGAGATTTGGCTTCAATGATGCGGTTTTCGATTTGGTCAGTCATGCCAAGCCCATGACGACCACCAATCTCATTCGCCTTTAACATCAAATCAACAGGACTATGAAATCTCTGATTATTTAATGCCACAGGCATGCCCTGCTCAAAACGCACAATAACAGTCTCTTTGTCAATGTGAATCGCATTGTCCCAAAATGCCACTCCCATGATTGGCTCAACGATGTGCATGCTGGCATCTAAAAACTCCAAATCTTTGGCTTCATGCGTTGCACCAAGCATGTTAGAATCCGTTGAATAGGCTTTTTCAGCAGACATTTTATAATCATAACCATTGTCAATCAAAAACTGACTCATCTCAGTCCGACCACCCAACTCATCAATGAATGTTTGGTCAAGCCAAGGTTTATAGATTTTTAGATTTGGGTTGGTCAATAACCCATAGCGATAAAATCGCTCAATGTCATTGCCTTTATAGGTTGAACCATCGCCCCAAATATGAACATCATCTTCTTTCATGGCAGTAACCAACATCGTCCCTGTTACCGCACGACCCAATGGCGTGGTGTTAAAATAAGGCATGCCACCTGTTCTGATATGAAACGCCCCACACTGAATGGCAGCAATGCCTTCTAACGCCAGCTGGGTACGACAATCAATCAACCTTGCTTTGACCGCACCGTATTGATTGGCTTTTTTGGGAATGGCGGTATAATCAGGTTCATCAGGTTGCCCTAAATTGGCGGTGTAAGCATAAGGCAGTGCCTCTTTTTGCTTCATCCACAAAATGGCAGCAGATGTGTCAAGCCCCCCTGAAAAAGCGATGCCGACTTTTTCGCCAACAGGAATGGATTTTAAAATGGTTGCTGTGTTTGACATGGCTTATCCTTAGGTTTGTCCTTAAATTTTTAACATTTTTCACACCAATAATCTGTAACACCAATAACATATTTTTATAAAAAATATGTTAGCATTTATTTGCAATCATATTTGTCATCATAACACAAAGACAGTCACAAAAAGATGGTAGCACAACGTTGATGACGAAGTGATGATAACACAATACAAGGATAACAGACCACCCATGCCAGCCTTAACCGATACTCATCAATTACAACAAAAAACACTTGCCATGCTGTTGGCTATTCCACAAGTCATGGCAAACCGATTATGGATAATTGCCAGCACTGACCTAACCAATCAGAACAGCACCAAACAACAACACGATGAGATTCATGCCATGATAGCGGAAAAACAGTTGGCATTCATGCAGTCCTTGAGTGACATCACCACGCAATTATATCGCTCACAGATGGTGTTGGGGCTTGCCATGCTTGGAAACTGGCAAAACTTAATGATGGGCAATCAGCAGACTTATGTTCAGATGAACCAAAAGATTGAAACAGAAACACTTAAAATCTTAGATAAAGGCATCAATCCTTATGTTCAAGCGGTTCAAGACAATCAGCGTCGTTTGGTTTTTTCTAAATAAGTCATTTTTAATAAGTGGCTTAGTTAAGCTAATTTAAGTTAAGCTGATTTAAAAAAATGATGAACTGGTCCTTGTCCTTTGCCCACATTTAGCTCATCGGCATGGCGTAAGGCATCGGTCAGATAATTTTTGGCAGACTGACAAGCGTCATTCATTGACATTCCCTTTGCCAAATAAGTGGCAATGGCCGCCGATAATGTACAGCCTGTTCCATGCGTATTGTGTGTGGCAATACGCTGGCTAAAAAACCATTGCTGATGATGTTCAGACACAAGCACATCACACGCCTGCTCATCTGCCAACCCTGTTGATGATAAATGCCCACCTTTTAGATACACAGGCACAGTAAACTGCTTGGCTTGCCTTTGCATGGCATCAAGGTCATCTGCTTGTGCTTGCCCCAATAAATCGCCAGCTTCTGGCAAGTTTGGCGTTACCAACGACACCAACGGCA
>ERZ1023302.75-NODE-75-length-14147-cov-1027.141641_pt1 | contig 14147 bp, 9 predicted proteins | sample MGYA00380473_ERZ1023302 | MGnify/ENA primary metagenome ERZ1023302 (study PRJEB33173, sample SAMEA4830380) | metagenome | study: EMG produced TPA metagenomics assembly of the PRJEB25223 data set... | reverse complement strand
GCCAAACTTTGTTGGCTATAAAGTGCGGTCAAAATAGCAAGTGAAATTAAAGTGTGTTTTTTATTCATCGTCTTGTTTTAATTTGTCAGAAAATTGGTCAGATTATACTGGAAAAAGCGCAAGGCTAGTAATATTTTTCAAGAAGTGATTAATAGAATATCCACTGGGTTATGATTAAATTTTTTGTCTATTGAACCATCAATACGCCAAGACAGCCCATATCTTCTAACATTAAATTCGATACCCCAAATAAGAATGGGTAGTTGCCAGAAGATGCTTGATCAAATTTCACTAAAATTTGAGTTTTGTTTTTTACCCAAACGGTATCTTTCCAAGCTAATTCTTCAGCTTGTAATTGATGTTCTCCTTGGCTTTCCACCACAAATTTGGCACCTTGAATAGTAAATCCAACAGGTAAACTTGCATTTAAAATCCAGCGTTCAATGGTGCCTTTACGAGCCATAACATCAACCTTGCGTGGGTCAAAACGTCTTTGATTAATTAAACCGTTTGTGACATCAATATTAAATTCTCGAGTTTGTGCAACGGCTTGTTGTAACATTGCTGGTGCATCCGTTTCGAAAGTTAGATTCGGTTGTTTATTAAATGCTGACATTTCTCCCTTGGCACGCAATTCAAGGACGGTGTTATTAGCGAGTTCATCGCCTGAAAACAACATATTTTTTATTTTTTCGTACAAGCTACGTTTACTTCCGCTAATGAGAGATACATTGTCAATTTCATTCATATTAACCAGTATTTCTGCACGTTCTCCTGGCGAGAGAACCAAAGATTTGACCGATTTCGCTTTTGGTAAGAAACCTAAATCTTGTGCAATAAGCAGCATTTCTTGATCATTATCCAAGCGTAAATCATAAGCACGCGCTAATGAGGCATTGAGCAAACGTAAACGAATCCAACCCCGTGCAACATCTAAATATGGTGCTTCAATACCATTTACTAATAAGCGATTGCCTACAAAGTGCGGTTGATTTTGTTTGAATAATTGGAGACCATCATTGTTAAATTCCATATCTTGTAAAATCAATGGAATATCATCTACGCCGTATTTATTGGGAAGATTAGCTTTTAGGCTTTGCTCATCTTCAATTAACCACATTCCAGCTAAGCCACGATAGGTTTGATAGGCTGAGTTGGCTAATGTTGCGGAACGATACCAACAGCTTGCTGCGGGTTGTTCAATAGGCACGATGGGTGCCCAAGATTCGCCTTTTTTGAGAACTCGAGCTGCCCCGCCAAACAGTTCGCCTGATGCTTGTAAACCTTGAATAGATAAAGCAACTGATTGTGGCAAATTGTTATGATAATTAAGTTTGGCAAAGCTCCCTGATTTGATTTTAATGGTTGGGCCAAGATAATTGCCGTTGAATCCCCATACCGTCACATTGTGTGAGCCATCTAACGGATAATTCGTTTCCTGCATTGTTAATACAATTGGGCGACCGCGACGAACTTCAATTAGTGGCGGCACAACTAATTTTTCACGGCTTGCCGCTAACAATGGTGCTGGCACTGTGGAAAGTGCGGTAGAAATCGCAGCTGTTTTTAATAATTGACGGCGGGAAAGGCGTGGCATTTTAGTTTCCTTTTGCTATCTCTTCATCAAGTTCGGCAATGCGTTTTTCCATTAGATCATGACAATAAGCCGCAAGATCGCGAACATTGTCTTTGGTATAGCCTGAAACATCGATTGGATCCATTATTTCGCAAATCACTTTGCCATTATCCCAACGATTTAAATTGATTTTGTTATGCGTGCTTGAACACACCACTGGAATAATTGGTACACCTGCTGAAATCGCCGCATGGAATGCACCCGTTTTAAAGGGTAATAAACCGCGACCGCGATTGCGAGTGCCTTCTGGGAACATCCAAATTGATAAATTATCTTCATTAATTCGTCGTGCAAGCTGTGACATCGTATTATGTGCTTTTGTGCGGTTTTCTCTATCCAAGAAAATATTACCCGTTACCCAATATAAAATGCCGAAGAAGGGTATCCAAATTAAGCTTTTTTTACCCACACTTACTGTGCGAGGTTGCACCATATAAGAGATTGTTACCATATCATAATTATTTTGATGATTACCGATATAAATGGCGCGGCTAATTTGCTTCTGATCTTGAGGAATACGATGTTCTACCTTTAAGCCAAAAAGTGGATATAAGCGTCCAAACCAACGTGCAACAATGCCTACGTTGCTTGGATTTTTAAAGCGGATAAAAGAATAAATCGTACCCAGTACACAAATTAGAATACAGCAGATTAATACGAGGAAAATTCGAAGTAGTTTTAACATGAGGATGCCCTATACAAAATTTCGTTAAAGTATAGCAAATTCAATCTCAATATGTGCTAATCTAAACAAAAATCGTGGAATTTTTATGAAACATAGCTATTTTATTTCTGATTTGCATTTAAGCGAAACTCAGCCAGAATTGACCGCACTTTTTGTCGATTTTATGCAGAATCTTGCCCCACAGGCTGAACGGCTTTACATTTTGGGTGATCTTTTTGATTTTTGGATTGGTGATGACGAGCAGTCTACATTGATTCAACAAGTTAAAGATTTAATTAAGTCTGTAAGCGATCAAGGTGTGCAATGTTATTTTCAGCACGGTAACCGTGATTTCTTGATTGGCGAACGTTTTGCGAAAGATACAGGTGTTCAGCTTTTTCCTGATTATCAATTAATCACACTTTATGATAAAAAAATCTTACTTTGTCATGGCGATACGCTTTGTATTGATGATGAGGCTTACCAACAATTTCGCCGTAGAGTGCATCAAAAATGGCTGCAACGTTTGTTTTTGTGCTTGCCATTAAAAGTTCGGGTGATAATTGCGGAGAAAATTCGAGCAAAGAGTAATCAAGATAAACAAGCGAAATCGCAGGAAATTATGGATGTAAACCAAGCATTCACGGCAGAAAAAGTACAAGAGTTTGATGTAAATTTATTAATTCACGGACACACACACCGTGAGGCGATTCATCAACAAGCAGGATTTACCCGAATTGTATTAGGGGATTGGCGAAAAAATTACGCATCAATTTTAAAAATGGATGAAAGCGGAGAATTTGGTTTTATTAAAGATTAGAAGTGCGGTAAAGCAAAAACTCGTTATTTTACTTAATGATACTAGAATAATACTTATCCATAAAATCGTACCTAAAAGCTGGTGGATAAGCCCAACTTTTAGATACAGATAAAAGTGCGGTTAATTTTAGGATTAGTTTTCTTTCGGTAAGCGAAGCAACGCGTAAATTAATCCTCCCCACAATAAAGTAAGGGCTATGATCATCATAATAATTGCGCCAGTAGTCATTTTATTCTCCTTTAGTTTCATCAATCGTTAATTTGGTTTCGCTTTTCCATTTTAAGCGAGAAAGGAAAAATGCCACGACAAGTAAGCTAATCGACATTCCCCAACCAAAGGTATTTACAAACCAGTTTGGATAACCTTCGTAACCTTCAGAGAAGACTTTTGCCCCTTCGCTGAAAAGCATAAATGCTAAAACACCACTCGTTAATACAATGCATAAACGCCAGAAGAAACCCACTTTGAAAGATGACGTTTCGTTTAAGTGATTACCTAATAAACCGAGTTTTTCATTTGCTACAATCGCAATTAAAGACGCAAATGCTACGGCAACAATACCGAAATAGTTCACAAATTTATCGAACACATCTAACATCGGTAAGCCAGTTGTTGTGCCGAATAAGATGACAGAAACTAGCATCATTGGTACACCCACGATGAATGTCACTTTTCCACGGCTAATGCGAATTTTATCCTGAATTGCGGAAATAATTACTTCGATAACTGAGATGAATGAAGTCAATGCGGCAAAGGTTAATGAACCAAAGAATAACATGCCTAGCACTTCGCCAAATGGTGCTTTGTTGATGATGGTTGGGAACGCAAAAAATGCTAAACCAATTCCGCCTTTTGCTACTTCGCTGACTTCTTGACCTTGCGCTGTAGCAATAAAACCTAATGCTGCAAATACGCCGATACCTGCTAACACTTCAAAGCTACTGTTAGCAAAACCTACAACCAAGCCACTACCAGTCAAATCGGATTCTTTTTTAAGATAAGAGGCGTAAGTCACCATAATCCCAAAGCCGATTGAAAGAGAGAAGAAGATTTGCCCATAGGCGGCAATCCACACACTCGGGTTGGATAATTTTGTCCAATCTGGCGTAAATAATGCATCTAAACCTTTTGCCGCACCTGGTAAGAATAAGGAATAAATCACAAGCACCATAAACATCACGACGAGCACTGGCATTAATACGGAAGAGACCTTAGCAATTCCTTTTTGAACACCCATAGAAAGCACGCCTAAGGCAACAATCCACATCGCAATTAATGGTGCGGTTACCATACCAACAAATTCAAAGCTGATACCGTTTTTAATATCGCCCATTTTTAAAAATTCACCGATGAAGAAATCAATGGGTTTATCGCCCCATGCGCCAGTGAAAGAAAAATATGTGTAGCTTGCTGCCCAGCCTAATACTACAGCGTAATATAATCCGATGATGACATTCACCATCATTTGCCACCAGCCAAACACTTCAAAGTGCGGGCTAAAACGACGATAAGAAAGTGGCGCACCACCACGATGACGGTGCCCAATGGCATAATCTAGGAATAAAAGAGGAATCCCTGCGGTTAATAATGCAATAAGGTAAGGGATGATAAATGCGCCACCACCGTTTTCATAAGTGGTGTAAGGAAAACGCCAAATATTACCAAGACCAACGGCAGAACCAATTGCTGCCAGAATAAATGCGCGACGACCAGAAAAAGTCTCACGCTTTTGTGCTTTTGGGGCTGAGTGAGCCATAAATTATCCTATGTAAAAAAATGAAAAGAGTTTCAATATAATGAAATCTAATCATCAGTCAATAAATAAGCCAAAAGAGCGGTAAAAATTCACGAATTTTTTAAGAAAAAGAACATAAACATTCAAAGCAAGCCAATTTTTACCGCACTTTTTTCGTTTTTTTTCGTGCCAAGCCCTACCAATGACTCGAAATTTCGCTACAATGCTGAACTTATCCCAAAATAAAAACAACAGGACGCAAACACAATGACAGGTGCGCAACTTATCATGGCGTGCTTGAAAGCACACCGTGTCACGACTCTTTTCGGCTATCCCGGTGGTGCAATTATGCCAACCTACGATGCCCTTTATGACGCAGGCTTAGATCACTTACTTTGTCGTAATGAACAAGGGACTGCAATGGCTGCGATTGGCTATGCTCGCTCCACGGGAAAAGTGGGCGTCTGTATTGCAACATCAGGCCCTGGTGCAACCAATTTAGTTACTGGATTAGGCGATGCCATGATGGACTCCATTCCAGTTGTCGCTATTACTGGTCTAGTTGCCTCTCCATTAATCGGCACAGATGCGTTCCAAGAAGCGGATGTTCTAGGACTTTCCCTTGCTTGCACTAAACACAGCTTTATTGTGCAAAGTGCGGATGTTGCCCTACAAGGGGATTTAATCCAAGCGCTTAATGCGCTCAAACAAGATCTTGATATTGAACCTTGGCGTGAACAAATCAGAAATTTCAAAGCAAAATTAGATTTCACTTATGTTGAAAATCAAGGCAATCGCCCGATTGATCCTTGGGCATTACTCAACAGCCTATCTAATCGTAAACCAAATAATGCGATAATTTGTACTGATGTGGGTCAGCATCAAATGTGGTTAGTGCAACACATTTTACGCGTAGCACGTCACTGCGGATTTACCGTTACAACAATGGAAATGACACTCATTGAAACCCAAGTGCGGTTAAAAATCACTGTAAAATCTGACCGCACTTTAGATCTATTAGTGAATCAGTTGGTTAAGCTGCCGGATGTTTTAATGGTTAATTAAGAATATTTTATCAATTAACGAAGAAATTAATCATACAAACGAACCCTAAATTTTACTCGGAGAGATTATTTATGCCCAAACTACGTTCAGCGACCAGCACACAAGGTCGTAATATGGCAGGCGCACGTGCCTTATGGCGTGCAACAGGAATGAAAGAAAATGACTTTGGTAAACCGATTATTGCGGTGGTGAACTCTTTCACGCAATTCGTACCAGGGCATGTGCATTTAAAAGATATGGGACAGCTTGTTGCCGCAGAAATAGAAAAAGCGGGCGGCGTAGCAAAAGAATTTAACACCATTGCGGTGGATGATGGTATCGCAATGGGTCACGGTGGAATGCTTTATTCTTTACCAAGCCGTGATTTAATCGCTGATAGCGTGGAATATATGGTCAATGCACACTGTGCTGATGCGATGGTGTGTATTTCTAACTGTGACAAAATCACCCCGGGAATGTTAATGGCGGCAATGCGCTTAAACATTCCGACAATTTTTGTTTCAGGCGGCCCAATGGAAGCGGGAAAAACAAAACTTTCTGATCAATTAATCCGCTTAGATTTGGTTGATGCGATGATTGAGGCAGCCGATCCGAATGTATCAGATGAACGTATTGATGCCATCGAACGCAGTGCGTGTCCAACTTGTGGTTCATGTTCTGGTATGTTTACCGCTAACTCAATGAACTGCTTAACTGAAGCCTTAGGTTTATCTTTACCTGGTAATGGTTCTATGTTAGCCACTCACGCAGACCGCAAAGAATTATTCTTAAAAGCAGGTCGTCAAATTGTCGAGCTTTGCAAACGCTATTATGAACAAGATGATGCAAGCGTATTGCCTCGTTCAATCGGTACTTTTGATGCCTTTGAAAATGCAATGAGCCTCGATATCGCAATGGGTGGTTCAAGTAACACTGTTTTACACTTATTAGCGGCAGCACAAGAAGCAGGCGTGGATTTTAAAATGGAAGATATTGACCGTTTATCGCGCAAAGTGCCTTGTTTAAGCAAAATTGCACCAAACACCAATAAATATCATATGGAAGACGTACACCGTGCAGGCGGTATTATGGGATTGTTGGGTGAATTAGATCGTACTGGATTAATTCATAAAAATACACACACCGTGCTTGGAATGAGCATGGGAGAGCAACTAGACCAATACGATATTATTCGCAATCAAGATGAAGAATTACATAAATTCTTCCGTGCAGGCCCTGCAGGTATCCGCACAACTCAAGCATTCTCACAAGATTGCCGCTGGGATACCGTTGATAATGATCGTGTAAACGGTTGTATTCGCAATAAAGAAAATGCGATTTCACAAGAAGGTGGCTTAGCCGTATTATTCGGTAATCTCGCTGAAGACGGATGTATCGTTAAAACCGCTGGTGTAGATGAATCTATTTGGAAATTCACTGGCACGGCAATCGTATTTGAAAGCCAAGAAGATGCGGTTGCAGGCATTTTAGGTGGCAAAGTCAAAGAAGGTCATGTTGTTGTTATCCGTTACGAAGGGCCTAAAGGCGGACCAGGTATGCAAGAAATGTTATACCCAACCAGTTACTTAAAATCGATGGGCTTGGGCAAAAAATGCGCTTTATTAACGGATGGTCGCTTCTCTGGCGGTACATCAGGCTTGTCTATTGGACATGCTTCACCAGAGGCTGCTTCTGGCGGTGCAATCGGCTTAGTACGCGATGGCGATATTATCAACATTGATATTCCAAATCGTGCAATTAACTTAGAAATCAGTAATGAAGAACTCGCAGCACGCAGAGCCGAACAAGATCAAAAAGGTTGGCAGCCAGCTAACCGTGAACGTGAAGTCTCTTTCGCTTTAAAAGTATTCGGTCACTTTGCGACCTCAGCGGACAAAGGTGCGGTACGCGATAAAACATTATTAAAATAATTTAACGGTTCCCCTCTTTCATAAGAGGGGGATAAAACAAAGGAAAAACTAACCGCACTTTATCATCAAAACAAACACTATGAAAAATCTACTCACCAATCCTCAACCCTCTCAATCAGATTATATCAATGCCATTGTTAAACTTGGTTCGCGCGTATATGAAGCTGCACAAGTGACCCCTTTACAAAAAATGGGAAAACTTTCTGAACGACTGCACAATAATATCTGGATTAAACGAGAAGACCGTCAGCCAGTAAATAGCTTTAAACTACGCGGCGCTTACGCAATGATTTCTAGCCTTTCAGCAGAACAAAAAGCAGCAGGCGTAATAGCGGCATCTGCAGGTAACCATGCACAAGGCGTGGCATTATCAGCGAAACAATTAGGCTTAAAAGCATTAATTGTTATGCCACAAAACACCCCAAGCATTAAAGTGGATGCAGTGCGTGGTTTTGGTGGTGAGGTGTTGTTGCACGGTGCTAATTTCGATGAAGCCAAAGCAAAAGCCATCGAGCTTTCAAAAGAAAAAAACATGACATTTATTCCACCATTCGATCATCCATTAGTGATCGCTGGACAAGGCACGTTAGCGATGGAAATGCTACAACAAGTGGCAGATTTGGATTATGTCTTTGTACAAGTCGGTGGTGGTGGCTTAGCTGCAGGTGTGGCAATTTTGCTTAAGCAATTTATGCCGGAAATTAAAATCATCGGTGTAGAATCAAAGGATTCTGCGTGCTTAAAAGCGGCTCTCGATAAAGGTGAACCAACAGATTTAACCCATGTTGGATTATTTGCCGATGGCGTTGCCGTAAAACGCATTGGTGACGAAACATTCCGTCTATGTCAGCAATATCTTGATGATATGGTATTGGTCGATAGTGACGAAGTATGCGCAGCAATGAAAGATTTGTTTGAGAACGTTCGTGCTGTTGCAGAACCATCAGGTGCATTAGGTTTGGCTGGTTTGAAAAAATATGTAAAACAAAACCATATTGAAGGCAAAAATATGGCGGCAATTTTGTCTGGCGCGAACTTGAATTTCCACACATTACGTTATGTATCTGAACGTTGTGAAATTGGTGAAAATCGAGAGGCTTTATTAGCCGTGACCATGCCTGAACAACCAGGTAGTTTCTTAAAATTTGCTTATGTATTAGGTAACCGAGCTGTAACCGAATTCAGTTATCGTTATGCAGATGATAAACGCGCTTGTGTGTTTGTTGGGGTAAGAACGACAAATGAGCAAGAAAAAGCAGATATTATTGCAGACCTCACGAAAAATGGTTTTGATGTTGAGGATATGTCTGATGATGATATTGCGAAAACGCATGTTCGCTATTTAATGGGTGGTCGTGCAGCCAATGATAACGAACGCTTATATACCTTCGAATTCCCAGAGCAAAAAGGTGCCTTATTAAAATTCTTGGAAACCTTGCAAAATCGTTGGAATATTTCATTATTCCACTATCGTGCCCATGGTGCGGACTATGGAAATATCCTTGCAGGTTTCCAAATTGAAGAATGCGAACAAGCAGAATTTGAACAGGCACTTGCCCAACTCAATTATGTTTTTGAAGATGTAACAGAAAGCAAATCTTATCGTTATTTCTTACGTTAATCTTATAAAAAGGCGTGATATTTTTCACGCCTTTGTCTTATTCAAACTCTAATTCCACCGCACTTTCGCCGAGTAAATTCACCAATTCCGTCAGAATTTCATCTGTTGGAATGATCGACCATTGCACGCCTAAACGTAACAACGCACGACCTTTCGGACTTTGATAATACACGTTAATAGGCAACGTTCCACCACTCACTGGCTCAAGTAATGCTTTAAGTTGTTTAATGAAACTTGGTGTAATTTGATGCTCAGAAAGACTAATAGCCAAGGATTTGACATAACGAGAACGAGCCTCATCTAAGGTCATTAACTCGCGCACCGTCATTTTCAAGCCACCAGAGAAATCATCAAAGCTCACCTGCCCAGAAGCAACAATCACAGTATCTTTTTGTAATTTCTCACCAAATTGTTCTAGACTTTCACCAAATAATGTTAAATCTAAGCGACCTGAACGATCGTCCAATGTTGCAATACCTAGACGATTGCCTTTTTTCGTCATCGCAATTCTCGATGCCACGACTAGCCCCGCCACAGTGCTAATTTGTCCACGGCGATTTGGTGCGAGATCTTTCAACCGCGTTGATGTGTAATGAGAAAGTTCTTTCAAATAACGGCTAACAGGATGGCTACTTAAATAAAGCCCCAGGGTTTCTCGTTCGCCATCAAGAATTTGTTTTTCAGTGTAAGGTGGTGTATTAGCATAGGCATTTTCCACGTCTTCATGGGTTTCAGTCAGCACACCGAACATATCCGTTTGTCCTATTGCTTCATCTTTCGCATGCTGATCGGAAGCTCTAAGTGCATCTTCCAAATTCTTAGAAAGTGCGGCGCGATGTGGGCCTAATTTATCAAAGGCGCCCGACATAATTAGGCTTTCAAAAGTACGGCGGTTAATTTTTTTCAAATCTACACGAGCGCATAAATCGAATAAATCTTTGAAAATCCCCCCTTCATTTCTTGCCGCCACAAGTGCTTCAATCGGGCCTTCCCCCACGCCTTTAATCGCGCCAATCCCATACACAATTTCGCCTTGTTCATTGACACTAAAATGGTGTTTTCCGATATTAATATCTGGTGGCGTCACTTTTAAGCCCATACGCAAACATTCGTCGTACAAACCTACGATTTTATCCGTATTATCCATTTCAGATGTCATCACTGCAGCCATAAATTCTGCAGGGAAATGAGTTTTAAGCCAAAGGGTTTGGTAAGACACCAAGGCATAAGCAGCGGAGTGAGATTTATTAAAACCATAGCCAGCAAATTTTTCCACCAAGTCGAAAATCTTCATAGATAGCTCGCCATCAACACCGTTTTTCTCAGCCCCCTCTTTAAACACTAAACGCTGTTTTGCCATTTCTTCTGGTTTCTTTTTACCCATTGCTCGACGCAATAAGTCAGCCCCACCCAGCGTATAGCCAGCCAACACCTGCGCAATTTGCATCACTTGTTCTTGATACAAAATAATGCCGTAAGTCGGCTCAAGAATAGGTTTCAAACTTGCATGTTGATATTCTGCGTCAGGGTAAGATACTTCTTCTCTCCCGTGTTTACGGTCGATAAAGTTATCTACCATACCCGATTGTAACGGACCCGGACGGAACAATGCTACCAATGCGATAATATCTTCAAAACAGTCAGGTTGCAGGCGTTTGATCAAATCTTTCATACCTCGTGATTCCAACTGGAACACGGCGGTGGTTTCGGAACGTTTAAGTAATTCAAAAGATTCAGGATCATCAAGTGGAATGGCGGCAATATCTACTCGAGGCTTGCCTTCACGCACCATACGAACATTAATTATATCCAACGCCCATTTAATGATAGTGAGAGTACGCAAGCCTAGGAAGTCAAATTTCACAAGCCCTGCATATTCCACATCATTTTTATCAAAGTGAGTAACTGGATGTAAGCCTTCATTATCACAATAGAGCGGTGCAAAATCAGTAATTAAGGTTGGCGAAATGACCACGCCACCTGCATGTTTACCTGCATTACGTGTCACACCTTCCAGCTTGCGCGCCATGTTAATCAATGCTCGCACTTCTTCATCGCTATCGTAGGCAGTCTGTAATTGCGGCTCGGCCTCAAACGCTTTCGCAAGGGTCATACCTGGATCGGGCGGAATCAATTTAGAAATACGATCAACGAAACCATACGGATGCCCCAGCACTCGCCCTACATCTCGAATAACCGCTTTCGCCGCCATTGTACCAAAGGTAATAATTTGTGATACCGCGCCACGACCATAGGTTTCTGCAACGTGCTCAATCACGCGATCGCGACCGTCCATACAGAAATCCACGTCGAAATCGGGCATAGACACACGTTCTGGATTTAAGAAACGTTCAAATAGCAAATCAAACTCTAACGGATCTAAATCAGTGATTTTTAATGCATAAGCCACTAATGAACCCGCACCAGAACCACGACCTGGCCCTACTGGAATATCGTTATCCTTAGACCATTGAATAAATTCCATTACGATCAAGAAATAACCTGGGAACCCCATTTGGTTAATTACATCTAGCTCAACTTGCAAGCGTTCATCATATTTTGGTCGTTTTTCTAACCGCACTTTTTCATCAGGGAATAAAAAAACTAAACGTTCTTCCAAGCCCTCTTTGGATTTTTGCACTAAGAAATCTTCTGTACTTAAATCGCCAGTTGGAAATTGAGGTAAGAAATATTGACCAAGGCGCAAAGTCACACTACAACGTTGCGCAATTAATAAGGTATTTTCGAGAGCGGAAGGAATGTCTGCAAACAGCTTACACATATCTTCTTCACTACGAAAATATTGCTGTGAGGTATAACATTTCGGACGTTTAGGATCGTCTAAAGTATAGCCATCGTGAATCGCTACGCGAATTTCGTGGGCTTCAAAATCCTCTGCATTCAAAAACATCACATCATTAGTTGCGACCAATGGTAAATCACAACGTTCTGCTAATTTCAACGCTGCTTGAATGTAACGTTCTTCATTTGGGCGACCTGTACGACTTAATGCTAAATAAAAATGATCGGCAAAAAATTCTTGGTAAAAAGCGACCGCACTTTCAATTTCGGCTACGTTTTCTTTCAACAATTTTTTACCTACATCGCCTTGCGTTCCCCCTGATAAAATAATCACGCCGTCGCGATGTTCAATTAACCAATCTTGATCAATATAAGGTAAATCGTTATAACCGCGTTGATAAGCCTTTGATAACAATAAAGTAATATTTCTATAGCCTTCATTATTTTTAGCCAGCAAAGTAAGATCAAAGTATTCATCGCCACATAATGGGCTTTTTACTTTTACATCTGCCCCGATAATGGGCTTCATACCCGAAGAAAGCATTTCGCTATAAAAACTAACCACACCACAAAAATTAGTAAAATCCGTTAATCCCATAGCAACCATTTCATTGGCAGCACAAGCTTTCACAAGAGGTTTCACTTTGACGATACTGTCAATCATCGAAAAATCTGTGTGTGTGCGAAGATGGACGAAGCGAGGTTGGGATGACATTGAAAATCCTTAAAGTGCGGTTAAATTTTGCCGTAAATATTAAAGCGGTATTATAGCGAATTTTTCAAACAAATGCTTATGCTACAAATAGTGTTCCCAAATTGGCTCGGATAACCGATTGCGTGAATAAAAAATGTTAAGTAGATCAAAAAATTGATAATTAGCCGTTTTCATTTTGTTAGATTTCCGCTAGTCTAACGGCGATTTTTTATTTATTTCAACGAATAAGGATAACGCTATGACAACACTTTTTGAGGTTGCACAACATTGGTTAAACCAAGATCCTGACACAGAAACTCGTGCAGAATTAACCGCACTTTTAGATGCAGCAAAAGGCGGAGATAAAGCGGCAGAAGCAGAATTGCACGCACGTTTTGATGGTCGCTTACAATTTGGTACGGCAGGTTTACGTGGTCGTTTACAAGCTGGCTCAATGGGGATGAACCGAGTTTTAGTTTCTCAAGCTGCTGGTGGTTTAGCGGAATATTTAAAAGGTTACGATAAAGAACCCTCAATCGTCATTGGTTACGATGGCCGTAAAAACTCTGACGTTTTTGCCCGTGACACCGCTGAAATTATGGCGGGTGCAGGCGTAAAAGCTTATTTATTACCACGCAAATTACCTACGCCAGTTTTAGCCTATGCTATCCAATATTTTGATACCACTGCAGGTGTAATGGTAACAGCAAGCCATAACCCACCAGAAGATAATGGCTACAAAGTGTATTTAGGTAAAGCAAATGGTGGCGGTCAAATCGTTTCACCAGCAGATAAAGACATCGCAGCATTAATTGATAAAGTTGCGGCTGGCAATATCCAAGATTTACCACGTAGCGATAATTATGTGGTGTTAAATGATGAAGTGGTAGATGCGTACATTACAAAAACTGCATCATTAGCTAAAGAGCCCGCTTGCGACATTAACTATGTTTATACCGCTATGCACGGTGTGGGCTATGAAGTTTTAAGTAAAACACTGGCAAAAGCAGGATTACCACAACCCCACGTAGTCGCAGATCAAGTTTGGCCAGATGGCACATTCCCAACGGTGAATTTCCCAAATCCAGAAGAAAAAGGCGCATTGGATTTAGCAATTAAAGTGGCAAAAGAAAAGAATGCTGAATTTATCATTGCTAATGACCCAGATGCAGACCGTTTAGCCGTTGCTGTGCCTGATGC
>ERZ1023302.74-NODE-74-length-14218-cov-4.969992_pt1 | contig 14218 bp, 10 predicted proteins | sample MGYA00380473_ERZ1023302 | MGnify/ENA primary metagenome ERZ1023302 (study PRJEB33173, sample SAMEA4830380) | metagenome | study: EMG produced TPA metagenomics assembly of the PRJEB25223 data set... | reverse complement strand
TGAAGCCAAAACCACCATCAGCCAACTCATTCGTGACCATGGGGTAAATTTAGTCGCCATTGGCAATGGTACCGCCAGCCGAGAGACCGATGCGTTAATCAAAAATATCCTAAAAGAAGACAATCTCACCGCCACCGCAATCGTGGTCAATGAATCTGGCGCATCGGTGTATTCTGCCAGTGAACTGGCCAGCAATGAGCTGGGTGAGCTGGATGTGTCATTGCGTGGGGCAGTATCCATCGCCCGCCGACTACAAGACCCCTTATCTGAACTGGTTAAAGTTGACCCAAAAGCCATTGGCGTAGGACAATATCAACACGATGTCAACCAAAACCAACTGGCAGACAGTCTAGATAAAGTCACTCAAGATTGTGTGAATGCTGTGGGCGTGGACGTAAACACCGCCAGCCCTGCCATTTTGTCACACATCGCTGGACTAAATCGCAACGTTGCACAACAAATCATCACTTACCGTCAAGAGCATGGGGCATTTAAGAACCGTGAACAGCTGAAAAATGTTCCCAGACTGGGGGTTAAGACCTTTGAACAAGCGGCTGGGTTTTTACGCATTCGTGATGGTGAAGAACCACTTGATGCCACTGGCGTGCATCCAGAAAGCTATGCCATAGTCGCCACGTTACTTACCCAAGCTGGCAAATCGTTAGCAGATGTCATCGGTCAAGAACAAGCCCTAAAAGAGCTGGACATCAGCCAATTTATTACTGACAACGATGTCAGCTCAACCGAAAACACCCAGACCGAAAACACCCAGACCGAAAACAGCCACGCCAATAACATTCAATCTGTGTTAAACGAGCTTGCCAAACCTGCTCACGACCCAAGGCCTGAATTTAAAACCGCCAATTTTCGTGATGATGTCAATGACATCAGCGATTTATCCGTTGGCATGGAACTTGAAGGCGTGGTAACCAACGTTACCGCTTTTGGTTGTTTTGTCGATGTGGGGGTGCATCAAGATGGACTGGTGCACATCTCTGAAATGGCGAATGACTTTATCCAAGACCCACTCAATCGTGTTAAACCTGGCGACATCATCACCGTCAAAGTACTGTCCGTTGATAAAGAGCGTCGTCGCATTGGGCTTAGCATGAAAGAGGTGGGCAAAGAAGCCAACCAATCCGCCAAAGACCGTCGTACTCAAGATGGCAGTCCGATTAAAACAGACACTGACCATCAAAATAAGCAACACAGCAAAACTCACACTGGGCGTGGCAGTCGCAACCAATCTTCTCGCCCCTCCTCCTCCCAAAAATCCAGCAAGACACAGCATCACCACAAAGACAATCACTCTGGTCATGGTAAAAATACCAAGAGTACAAACACCAAGAGTACCAAGAGCAATGCCAAAGTCAATTCTAAAGACAATGCCAATCAATTAGGCAGTTTGGGGGCATTACTAAAAAAGGCAGGATTGTAAATTTTGAATGACAAGCCTGATTTAACTCATCAGGCATCATTCTCTACCCATCATTTTTCTCCACCCATCTTTCATCTTTGATTTACTTTTATCTTTGATTTGGGTGGGGAATGATTGTGAATGAATTTACAAAAGGTATAAAAATGGGCATAAAAATGCCCCCATAATATGGGGGCATCAATGATAAGCCAGCTTCTCAACTTCTCACACCAATTTTTAATTAAGCTAAGCAATTTTTAACTAAGCTAAGCAATAAAGCTGACCAGTCTGACAAATTAATGAGTATGAGACTCTTCAACAACCACTTCTTCAGTGGTTACCGTGGTGGTGGTAGTACCATCAGCAGCAGCGATGGCTTCATTGGCAGCTGCATCGGCAACGTTGGTATCAGTGTGAATGTGGTCAGCTTCTTGCACCGCCCCAGCATCACCAGCAGCCACCACAACTTCTGCTGTGTCAGCAGTGGCGATGGCTTCATTAGTGGCAGCCAATTCAGCACCAACCGCTTCACCGTCAGCAGCAGCTTCATGCAATTCGGCTTTTGCGTCTTGAAGCTCTTCTTGAGCGTTGTTAATGCTCTCAACGGCTTGTTCTTTTTTGCTATCACAAGCGGTAAGCCCCATAGAGGCGGCGATTAAACCAGTCATGGCCAATAGTTTAAAATTCATAACACTCTCCTAAAGTGATTGACGAATTGAATACAACTTAAATTGTTCATCACAATCAATTATTCAATTATTAATAATCAATTATTGATTAAGGTTGATTAAGCTTTAGCTTAAAACATAAGCCGTCACTAATTTGATGGTTGCGTATCTTATAGCCATTAAGCAAGAAAAGACAGTGAGTATTTGTAAAAATTGTATGATTTACGTAAAAATAGCCAAACTCTCTATTATAAACCACAAATATAACAGTAAGATTAAAATTTGTATAAGCAATTATACAAAGCCATAGAGCAACAGAGACAACACCAACCCCATATTTGATTAAAATAAAGTCAAATCACATGATTTCAGCATGACCATGACGTTACCTTATATTCCTGTGATTTCCTAAATATCGCCTTGTAAGGTCGGTGGCTTTTTGCTCATGATGGCTAAACAGTCAAATCCCATTTAAAAAACTCATAAAATCAGCTTTCTCACGTTTGTTAAGTTGTTGAAATTTATCATGAGCGGATTGGGCCTCACCACCATGCCAGCTAATGGCTTCTTCTAAGGTTCTGGCTCGTCCATCATGCAAAAACCTTGCGTCTGGATTTTTTGCCACGATGCCAATGCCCCATAATGGTGGTGTCCGCCATTCATAGCTTTGGGCGTTGATTTCTTTAACACCATCATCTAAACCTGCCCCCATATCATGTAACAACAAATCGGTATAAGGATAAATCACTTGGTTAGACAATTCACCAAACTTGGGGCTTGTGCCTGTGGTGAAAGTTGGATTATGACACGCACCACAGCCAACAGTATCAAACAAATTTGCTCCTCTATCAAAGGCAGATTGGTTACTAATGCGTCTGGTTGGGACGGATAAAACCGTCATAAAATCAACCACTGCGGTTAAGGCACTGTCTGACACTTCTGGCATGCCTCCTAGTGGCAAACTTAGGCAAAGTGGTTGATTGTTGGTACAGCTTGACTCTATGTGAACTGGCGTTGTTAAGCCCATGTCTTGTGACATGGCGGTGGCATTTTGGGTGCGAAGTGATGAGTTAATGGCTTTCCAACCAAATTTACCAATGCGTTTTTGGTTTTCTTCATACACCCAATGCACACGCCCAGAGATGCCATCATGGTTACTGTCATGTTCATCAGCAAGGGCTTCAATCGCACTTTGTGGCACTAAATCAAGCAATCCCACACCCAATAATTGGGGTGCAATTCTGGCACCCAAACGATATTTGCCAAGACTTTGATTGCTGTCAGCTGGGGTAAAGTTAAATTGCCAAAAGTTCCTACCTTGAGCATCAGTTTGATTGCTCACTTTGACACTACCTTCCGCCAATAATCCAATATTATTTGCGATGACATTTGGCTGAAGTTGTCCACCCCATATTGGGTGCTGTTCACCCGTGTTATCACCGATACGAAACAGCACGCCATCGGTTGTCGTTCCATCATCATGGTATGGAACAACACGCCCAAATTGAGCATGACAACTGGTACAAGACACCGCATTGTACAAAGGCCCTACCCCATCAAATAACGCTCGCCCCTGCCCAGTGGGTTGCCAGTTGGTAATGAATAACTCTCGCCCTTGTGATACACCAGAAAGTTGACTGATGTCCAAGTTTGGGATTAGGGTTAAAAAAGGGGTGTTTTCATCATATGCCACTGTTGCATTACCACCACTTTCCAACCATACCCTTGGTTTATTGGTGGGTGTTGTGGGATTAGGGTTGGTCGGTGTTGCTGGGCTTTGTATGGCATTATTATTTGCCGCTTTGTTATTTGCCGCTTTGTTATTTGTCGCCTTGTTATTTGCCAAAGCATCATCACCACTTGACGAGTGAGAGCCACAAGCGGTCATACTCATCACAACCAACACAGATAAGGTTAAAAAATGATGGTTGGCTAAAAATTGATTATTCATGATGTTTTTTTAGATACATTGATAAATATCTGTCTTGTTCATAAGTTTGGCTGATTCGATTCACCGTAATGGGCAAACGTGTTATGGGCAAGGCAGCACACTTTTTATCAGCACACTTTTTATCAGCATGCTTTTTATTGTATAGCAACCACAATGGGGGTGTTATACATCCAAATATTGGTGATGTTCTCGCCACCAAGTGACCCTTCAAAACTCCAGCCCCAGCTAAAAATACCACCATGATTATTACGTTTGGCAATTTGATGTAATGCTCCCACCGCCATGTCATTGACATCGGTTAGATTGGGTAATTTGTCTGTTGGTATACTTAGCTCAACATACTCTGTTTTGCCTTCAGCATTCGTCTCGCCAAATATCCCCCAAGGATAGATTTTACGATTATTGAGCATGGCATAACTGGTTGTGCCATTGGCATATATGTGCTTGACTGTTTGCGTTGTTGACCACGGTAACAAGGTTGGTTTATCAATGACTTCTTCCCAAGCATCACCCGTACCAACCTTATCATCGCCTTTATAGCCCACTTGGCTACTAACATTTAGTCCCCAGCCATAAACATGCCCTTTATCCGTGAGCGCAAGCACATGGTCACGACCAACCGCCAATTCAGTAACATTTGGCTTGTTGGGCAATAAAACCATACTGGGTATAAAATCATGTTTTATACAGTTGGGTGTTAATGTGATGTCATATTCATCACAAACAAGCCCTTTGCCTAAATTGCCATATTCATTTGACCCCCAAGCCCAAACTTGCCCTTTGTTATCAAGGGCATAAGACGCATCTGAGCTGGCAATCACTTGGATAATTTTCCCCATATTGGCATTGGCAGAAAAATTTACTTTGACAGGCACATCGCTGTTTTTTATCGTGGCTGTGTCTTGTCCTAATTGCCCTTGACTGTTATTACCAAATGCCCAAACATCACCTGTTTTTGTGAGTGCCAGTTTATGAGCATAACCACTGCTGATGGCAATCACATCTGACAAGCCTTCAACCAATCCAATGTCTAAACGGCAATTATTTTTTTTTTTTTTTCAACTGTCTTTTGCACCATTTCCTCGACCTAATTCACCGTTTTTATCGCTTCCCCATGTATATACCTTACCTTCTTTGGTTAATAAAGCCGAATGGTTTTGATTGAATGAAATTGACACAATATTGGCAGGTGCTTTATCAATCAGCACAGGCATGGTTGGGTGATTGTTATTTTTCAGTGTCGTCACCTCCCCCATACCCACTTGCCCAAAATTATTACGTCCCCACGCATATAGCTTACCATTGACCAATGCCCCTGTGTGCGAATTGGCCGCCGTCAAAGTATTGCCAAAATAGACATGTTGTGTTGAGACACTCTCATTGCCAGCTTTGTCTTTGGCAGACAGTTGTATCGTATTATCACCAGCTTCTAAAGCCAAAGATAACTTAAAATCACCCGAACTGTTGATATCAATATCCTGTACAGACTGGCCATTCACATCAACAGTCAGCAACACAGCAGATGACGCATTATCCGTTACTTTGCCAGACAAAATAATGTCGCTGGTGCGACTGACAGCCTCTTTTAAGTCATTTGCCAAATCAATTTTTGGAGCAATATTATCCAGTACGATTAAGATTTTTTGTTCAGTTTTATTGCCAGCTTCATCAATCGCCGTGATGACATATTCATTCTCACCTTGTTTTAGATTGACTTCTGATAAAAAATCACCATTTTTATCAATATCCAAGCGTTGACTGATGTTGTTTTGTTTGTTGCTTATTGTCACTGATAACCCTGTTTTGATGTTATCTGAGACATTGCCTTGAATTGTTATTTTGGGTTGCTTTGTCACTGAATTTGGCTCATTACTGATGATCAGCACAGGGCTTATGATGTCCCTAACAAGCTGAGCTGACCCATCATTGCTATCACCACAAGCGGTCAATACACCCACAGATAAACCAACACAAGCCAAACCTAACTTTTTATATGCAGGTAACATGTTATCTCCCAAAAGATTTAGTGGCATTGCCATATGTAACATTGTCATATGGTCATATGGTCATATGTAGCATTGTCATATGGTCATCACCAATCATAACAAGCAATCAGACAGAATTAAAAAATAATGACAATAATAACGATAACAATTATCATTACAGATAATAATTATACACCAAATCCTTCAAAACTTGCATCTTTATTTTCCAAAATCTTTTTAAAACAAAAACCACAAGATTTTTATTTGCGACTTGATGTAATACCTTTATACTGGCAACATTGATTATTAAACTCACCTTCTGAACTCACCGCATTGTTGGACACATCATGACCACTTCTGCCACTAAAAACATCAATCAGACCCAACCTAAGACACTCAATATCGGCATTGCTGGGGCGGGTGGACGCATGGGACGCATGTTGATACAAGCCATCAGTCAAAACCCTGCCACCACACTGGTTGCCACCATTGAAAGAGTGGGGTCATCGCTGTTGGGGGTAGATGCAGGAGAGCTGGTCGGCATGGAACGGCTTAATGTGGCAGTAACCGATGACTTAGACACTGCCATTGCTGACACAGGCATGGACGTGTTGATAGATTTTAGCTCACCTGATGCCACTGTGGCTCACGTTGCCATTTGCCAGACCGCTCAGGTTGCCATGGTGATTGGCACAACTGGGCTAAATGACCAGCAAAATACCCAACTACAAACAGCAGGCCAAGACATTGCCATCGTGTACGCAGGCAACTATTCCACTGGCATCAATGTAACACTCAAACTCATTGAAATGGCGGTAAAAGCCTTTGGCGATACCGCTGACATTGAAATCATCGAAGCCCATCATAAGCATAAAGTTGATGCCCCTTCTGGTACTGCCTTTATGATGGCACAAACGGCCGCCCAAGCTCGTGGTCAAGCATTAAATGACGTGGTCATCTATGGTCGCCAAGGGCAAACAGGAGCAAGAACAACAAACAGCATTGGCATTCATGCCATTCGTGGCGGTGAAATTATCGGCGACCATGGCATCATGCTGATAACAGATGGCGAAATGGTTGAAATCAAGCATCACGCCCGTGAGCGAATGACTTTTGCCACAGGGGCAGTACGAGCGGCCATTTGGGTGGCTCAGCGTCAAAAGTCATCAACAGGCTTATATGACATGCAAGACGTGCTGGGATTAACGTCTTAATCGTTTCAAACATCATCATTTAAGATAAGAACAACCAAAATACCTAAGGACACACATGCCGCTACAAGCCATTGCCATTCAACGCTTTGATGCCCCATTGATGCGACAAATCACCTACCCAGACGAACTAAAAATTCGCATCGAAGCTTTGTATCAACCCACCCATCACTTCACCGACAACCAAGAAATGACGGCTGTCTTTGAACGAGCATTTGCTCAAGGCGGTCTGATGTATGTGGGCATGTTTAATGACAAGCCGATATGTGTGTTAGGCTGTTTCGATGATGGCATTGCTGATACCAAACGGTTACAATATTTAGCCGTGCATCCACAAAACCACAATCGTGGCATCGAAGCCAAATTTGTCAAACTTATTTATGATGCCGAGAGCAAAAAAGGCGTTCGACGCTTTGAACCAGTTGATATTAAATTGCACCAAATCATGCAATATTATGAATTACTGTCAGTAAAGGAGTAAAAACCACTTGACAGCATCAGACAAATTTAGTTTAATACGCATCGCAACGAAGCACATCGCATCATCAAGTAATATAAAACAATGCGACATCACTTACGTTACTTAAATCGCCAAACATCTGAGAACAAATGTCAGATAACAGATTTGGCTCGATAGCTCAGTCGGTAGAGCAAAGGACTGAAAATCCTTGTGTCGGCAGTTCGATCCTGCCTCGAGCCACCATTATCCATAAACCCCAAATTATAAATTTGGGGTTTTTTGTGTGCCTTTTTATGCCTTTTTATGTCTGACTTTTTTAGCCAATGCTGTTAAATTTTCACCTCTCCCAAACGTTTGGGTTCAGAATTAATGTCTCGAGACACTTCCACAATGGTGGTTTGATTCACTCGGTCAAGATATTTATTGGCCTTATCTATTTCATTACTTAGCACATTGACCGTCTCTTTCATATTATCAAGAGCAACAAGCTTGTACTCACTGATGATGTCCATGGTCTCGTAGATGTTATTAAAGGCATTTTGTAACTTTTCAATCTCAATGGTGTTGTCAGTGGCTTGTTGATGCACTTCGGTTGTTTGTTGTTTTAGTAATATTGAGGTTGATTCAATGATACTGCTGGTGGTTTTGTTTAAGGCACTGATTTGGTCAAGCACCAGTTTTTGCGTGCTTAATGCTTGCGATACCATCACCGCTGTACGCAACGCTGAGATGGTGGTGGTGGTGGCTCTGTCCACCCCTTTAATCAGCTCAAGGTTGTTTTTACGTATCATGTCCAACGCCAAATAACCTTGAATATTCACCGCCAATTGGGTCAAAAAGTCTTGGTTCTTTTGACGCACATAAAACAGCATCTCTTCTTTAACGATGCGTGCTTTTTCTGGGTCAGTCGCTTCTAGCTCAATAATTTTACTCTCCAGCTTGGCATCAATTTGCTGACCAACATAAATATATTGACGCAATGACTGCATTAACGCCCATAGATTGACTTTTTCTTGCTCAATCACCGCATTATCTTTGATGAGTTCATCTTTGCCATCATATAGGCTTTCGATGATTGCATTAATGTGCTTTTGTGACGACTCGTATTGGCGAAAATAATCTTGAACTTTATTACCAAAGGGTAAAATTCCAAATAACTTACGAGAGCTTGGCACTAGATTTTGTTTGCTTGGCTCTAAATCTTCGACAATGGCACGCAATTCGGTCAAAGATTTGGCAATCGGTGATTGGTCAAATAAAGACGCATTCATGCTTTTGGCAGATTTGTCTAACATGCGATTAGACATCTGACTGGATGCTCGGATTTCAGCTGTGCCTAACTGGTGAATGGATTGTACTTTCTCATCAAACGCTGGGGTATTCACAGGGCTGGCAAGCACACTGGCAACAAAGTCATTAATCTTAGCATCGAGTTCAGGAATTTTGCTTTCATCTAATTTAACCATTTGGTTGGCGTCATCTTGTTCCACAGGGGCAACAGATTGGGGCGGCTCAAGGGTAATGGTGGGTTTGACATCGGTGGCTGGGGGGGTAAGTTCTTGCATGGAGACATTCCTTATGACAGTTTACCTTATGACATGATGATTAATGACATTGTGAACCAAAGTCATTCCGTAAGCAAAGTAATTCAATAACCGAACAAAACCAAATACCAAATTAACCGCCAATTGGCATACATAAAAAAACGTTAATCTGAATCATCAAAGCATGATGGTTTAGATTAACGTGGCAACGGCATATGATGACCATCTATATGGTCATCAGTGATATACGGTGTCAGTATGTCTGATTGCATATGACCATATGCAATCACATCGGAATATACTCACATCAAATTGTGAGTGAGTACCATATATTAAGGTATATGTTAAGATTTTTTCTTCGTTGGTCCTAACAACATTCCCATCTGTCGCCCTTCCATTTTGGGTGGTTGCTCAACGTTAGCATATTCGGCGGTATCTTCGATGATACGCTCAAGCTGTTGTAAGCCAATTTGTTGGTGAGCCATTTCACGGCCACGAAAGCGAATGGTTACTTTAACTTTATCTTGGTCTTCTAAGAAGCTGATAATTTTACGCAATTTAACTTGGTAGTCTGCTTCTTCTGTGCCTGGACGCAGTTTCATCTCTTTGAGCTGGGTCTGCTTTTGGTTTTTTTTGGCTTCTTTTGCCTTCTGTTTTTGGTCGTACAAATACTTTTTGTAATCCATGATTTTGCAAACAGGTGGCTTGGCATCTGGAACAATTTCAACCAAATCCAGTTCAGCATCACGAGAAGCTTGTAATGCTGATTTGATATCGACAATACCAACCTGCTCGCCGTCTTCTTTGACCAAACGGACTTCTTTGGCACGGATATCTTCATTGATGTTTAAACGGTTTGACGGTTTAATGGTAAATACTCCAAATAAAAAGATAGACCCTTATTTTACTTAAAAATGACAGGGATTTCAAGGGGTTTTTAATGTCTGACTTCAATAACCAACCTTTGTCTTGCCAATTCATTAATTAACTCATCAAGATGACTTTTGTTGATGCCATCCAAGTTTGCGTCCCATTCATCAAGAATGATGACATCAACATCGCTTTTATTGTTATTAATTTGCATTAATTGAGATGATAATTTTTGACCTGTGGATTTTTGATGATTTTGATGAAAAAATAAATCATGGCTGACAGGCAAATAAAAAGCCCTGTTTGATAATAATGTTTTTAAATACAACAAAAAACTGCTTTTACCTGCCCCATTACGCCCTTTAATCGTCATTCTGCCATTTTTTGGCAAATGATTTAAATCAAAATCACTCAATGGCATGTTATTAATAAAAATCTCTTTAAAGTTAATTCTGCTTAATATGTCAATATCAGGCATATTTAACGAATTTTGCAAACCAATAAATCTGGCTTTAATGCCAGAAAAATTGGTTTGGTGGAAAACAAGTGCCTGCCCCATTTGCAATAGCTGTATTTGTCTTGGTAATGTTGCAACCAATAATGATAAAAATACATAATCATTGTGGTGTTTGATAAATAAATAAACAATCAAGCCCAATACAGGAATCATAAACAAAATCATACCAAAACTAGAAATTAATTGATTGAATGATTGGCTGTGAATATGATATTTTTTTGAGCGGTTAAAATTATTTTTATAAATACGGTTAAAAATACCCACATTATATTGATTAGAAATAATCACATTGTCCCAAATTTTATTTAAAATGGCAATAAAATATATTCTGGATTTTTGAGATATTTTTGACATCTTAGATATTTTATTTTTATGGTAAAAAATAAAAAATTCCACTAATAAAAATCCAACGGCATACGCCACTAATAAATCATAATCAAGAAAAAATCCCAAGATTAAGATGTTAATCAATAAATTTAAAATCAGTGCCATGCCATCAAATGCAAAGTCCAACATGTCATCTATCACTGATTTACTCTCTTGACTGACAAAAACGGTGCTTTGGTCTTTTAGTTCTTTATTATTAAGCAAGACAGTTTTGCCAAAAAAAGTTGTCGTAAATTTTTGCACATAATTATTTAGTAGGTCAAATTTTGATTTTTCTAAATAAATGGTTGTAAAATAAGCAGGAATATAAACAATGATTAACGATAAAACAAAACCAGCTAAATTTAGCAAAAAATCATCATTTTTAGCAATGTCTATGGCAAGATTGGCAATAAAATAGGTGGATAAGCCAACAATCATTTGTTGAATGAGTAAAAAAATAAAGCAAAGACATAATGATGGTGTGATGATTTTCATGACATCCATAAAGATAAATGGAAAGACAAATGGGTTGTCAACAAAATAATTTCGTTAAGCGTGGTTTTAAAAAAATCCATTCAATGTTTTGAATGGATTTTTCTTAATAAACTTATTCTGTTTACAAATTTAGCCGACCTTTTTTTTCAATCACCCCATCTAATATTTTGATAAAGTCGTCAAGGTTCATACTGCCTAAGTTATCGCCCGTGCGAGTACGCACATTGACCGTGCCACTCTCCACTTCTTTATCACCCAAAATCAGCATGAACGGAATGCGTTCTAAGGTGCGTTCACGGATTTTAAAGCCAATTTTTTCGTTACGCAAATCACTGATGGCACGATAGCCTTTGGCGTTTAGCTTGCTAACCACATCGCCCACGCTGTCAGCTTGCTTGTCGGTGATGTTCATCACAACCACTTGCTGGGGGGCAAGCCATGCTGGGAAGAGACCTGCATAATGTTCAATCAAAATGCCAATAAAGCGTTCAAATGACCCCAAAATCGCACGGTGGAGCATGACAGGGCGTTCACGCTCGCCTGATTCTCCCACAAATTCAGCGTCCAAGCGTTCAGGTAGGTTAAAGTCCAACTGTAATGTGCCACATTGCCAAACCCGTCCGATGCAATCTTGTAGGCTAAACTCAATCTTAGGACCATAAAACGCCCCTTCGCCTGCTTGTAGTTCCCAGTCAAGCCCAGCATTATCTAAGGCGTCGGCTAGGGCTTGTTCTGCCAAGTCCCACAACTCGTCTGCCCCAACCCGTTTTTCTGGGCGAGTGGACAGCTTCATTTGAATGTGGTCAAACCCAAAGTCTTTATACACATCAAGGGTAAGTTTGATAAAATTAAGGGCTTCTGAGCGAATTTGGGCATTGGTGCAAAAGATGTGAGCATCGTCTTGGGTAAAGCCACGCACACGCATGATGCCATGCAAAGACCCTGATGGCTCGTTGCGGTGGCATGAGCCAAACTCAGCCAAGCGTAGGGGCAAATCACGGTAGGATTTTAAGCCTTGATTAAACACCTGCACATGACAAGGGCAGTTCATCGGTTTGATGGCGTAATCTCGTTTTTCACTGGCGGTGGTAAACATCATCTCGCCATAGTTATCCCAATGCCCTGATTTTTCCCATAAGCTTCTGTCCACAATTTGCGGGGTTTTGATTTCAAGATAGCCGTTGTCTTTTTGTACTTTTCGCATATATTGTTCAAGCACTTGCCAGATTGTCCAGCCATTGGGGTGCCAAAACACCATGCCAGGGGCTTGCTCTTGCATGTGAAATAAGTTCAAGGCTTTACCGATTTTGCGATGGTCTCGCTTTTCGGCTTCTTCTAGGCGTTGTAAGTAGGCTTTAAGCTGTTTTTTGTCCGCCCATGCTGTGCCATAGATGCGTTGTAGCTGTTCGTTTTTGGCGTCTCCTCGCCAGTATGCACCGCTCATTTTGGTGAGTTTAAACGCCTTTAAAAAGCGAGTGTTGGGCACATGTGGACCTCGGCACATGTCAATGTATTCTTGATGGTGATACAAGCCCATGTGGGTTTCATCAGGCATGTCCTCCACCAAGCGAAGTTTATAAGTCTCATCACGCTCCAAAAAGGTTTTGATGACCTCATCTCGTGGGGTCATTTTTTTGATGACATCATAATCTTGATTGATGAGTTGTATCATGCGAGCTTCAATCTTTGCCATGTCATCAAGGGTAAAGGGGCGTTCGCTATAAATGTCATAATAAAAGCCATCATCAATGACAGGCCCGATGACCATTTTAACATCAGGGTAGAGCTGTTTGACCGCATGACCTAAAAGGTGAGCGGTTGAATGACGGATAATCTCCACGCCTGCATCATCTTTTGGGGTGATTATCTCTACCGTGGCATCGGTGGTGATGGGGTCGCTGGCATCGACCAACCGACCATTCACCCGACCTGCCACGGTGGCCTTGGCAAGCCCAGCACCAATGTCTTGAGCGATTTGCATGACTGTTGTTTCACCGTCAAATTGGCGAACACTGCCATCTGGTAATGTGATTGCAACCATAATATTGCCTTAGTACCTTTATTAAAAATCTATTTATTAAGAATATGCTTGTTGATTGATGCTTACTGATTGCTACTTGCTGATTGATGGATTTTTAGGCATCTCCAATCATATCACCACAAGACAAAAAAACGGAAATAAAAAACGAATAAAACCACATTGCCCACTTAAAAAAAACCATTCAAAACACTGAACTGATAAGTAGGCACAAAACCAAACAGGCATAAGCCGAAGATTATAACAAAACTTGCACAAGCTGGCTATTGACCTTTCAATGCTTGACAACCCAAGCGATTTAGAATCAAATCATTTTAGTAGCCCAAAAGACCCTGACGAATTGCCTGTATCTGCCACCTATTTTAGCACCAAGTCCATAAACTGGCTGGACGTTAAGCCAAAGGATTGGTTATTTAGGCTTTAATCACAAATGCAAATATTGGTTATCTATAAAAAGTCTCGAAATAGCACAGGGGATTCTCGTAACAACTTTTGCGTGTCTTGTATCTTGACAAAATTAGTGTCAGATGACTGTTTTTGTTGTTCATTGCTAGGCAGTATCAATAAAACCTTTCCTTGTAAGTTTGGGTCATTGTTGGTATGCCACATTTGTTCAAATTGTTTTTTGCCTAATACTCGATTACCCCAACTTGAATCTGCCAAATAAACCCTGTCATTATCAATAGCACGCAC
>ERZ1023302.71-NODE-71-length-14256-cov-5.499331_pt1 | contig 14256 bp, 13 predicted proteins | sample MGYA00380473_ERZ1023302 | MGnify/ENA primary metagenome ERZ1023302 (study PRJEB33173, sample SAMEA4830380) | metagenome | study: EMG produced TPA metagenomics assembly of the PRJEB25223 data set... | reverse complement strand
GATATTTTATATCTCATGAGAGTATGGTATAGTTTTCATAATTATACCATATTTTGCTATTATTTGTGGTTGATGTCAATGATACATACTGGGTAACAAAATGGCCAAATGACCACCAAATAACCAAATGACAACATAAACAGCCAAACAACCAAACAACATAAACAGCCAAACAACTCGCCAAACCGCCAAATATTCCAAATAAAACTCAAAAGGGAGAATGACCGCTTTCGGCATAGCTGAAAGTGGCATTTTTGCCAACAATGATATGGTCAATCAAATCAATGTCAATTAACCGACAAGCCTGATACAAATCTTTGGTTAAGCTGTCGTCAGCAACAGAAGGTGTGGCATCTGCTTGGGGGTGGTTGTGAGCGATGATAAGTGATGTGGCAATGTGGCTTAAGGCGTGTTTTAACACTTGGCGAATGCACACCGAACAATGGGTAATCCCACCGACAAACAACACTTGATAATCAATCAGCCTTAACTCACTATCCAAACACAGCACCGCAAAAACTTCATTGGGCTGGGTTCTTAACTGTGTTGTTACATAATCTTTGACCAGTTGTGATTGGTTAAGTGGTTGCCCTGTTTTTAGCTGACTGTCCAGATAGCGTTTGCCCATCTCCAAACTTGCCATCATTTGGGCGTATTTGGCAGTGCCAATGCCATGACACCCCAGCACCGCATGACTGGGGGCGGATAACAGCTCTGCCAAACTGCCAAACTGCTCAATCAACCAACGAGCCAGCTCAATGGCGGATTGTTCTTTTGTCCCTGTCCGCAAAAATATCGCCAAAATTTCTGCATCACTTAAAGCAGACGCACCCAATTTTAATAACTTTTCTCTGGGGCGGTCATCTTCGTGCCAGTCTTTGATTGCCATGAGTTTGTTTACCGTCAGTTTTATGTATGTCAGTTTTATGTATGTCAGTTTTATGTATGTCAGTTTTGTGTGTTTAGATGAACATGGCGAACACCATATAAAAATGGTACATTTCACCCATCTGAAATCATTATAGTCAATTTTTATGACCTATGGGAAAAATCCACTTTAGCACGGTTGTGCTGTTTCTGTTAGCGGTTGTGTTGTTGTGGCTGGGCATTTATTGGCAACGCCTAGCGGTGTATCGGCGATTAAACCGATGGGCAAATCGCTTATGGTGGCTGGCATGGATAGGATTTGTGGCTTGGGTGGTAAGTTTGGGGTTGTTCTTTGTTGCATTACAACAGCGAATGACAAGTGATGTGGTGCAGCCGCACACGCCTTTGTCTGCCATCATTATTTTAGGCTCAGGCACGACAGAGGGTAAGCCCACACCCACGCTGGCAAACCGCTTAGACACCGCCGTTCATGTGTATCACACTCACCCTAAGGCAGTGTTGGTGGTCAGTGGAGGGGGTGCGCGGGGTAAAAACCAAAGTGAAGCAGAAATCATGGCAACCTATCTGACACGCATACATGGTGTGCCAGTGGCTGCCATTCATCAAGAAAGACACAGTACCAGCACCGAAGAAAATCTAAAATTTAGCCAAGCGATTTTGCACCAGCAGGGCATTGGCTTGCATGACCACATTGCCATTGTTACCAGTGATTTTCATACCATTCGTGCATCTGCCATTGCTCATCATCAAGGCTATGAGCAGGTGAGCATGGTGGCAAGTGCAACACCGTCATCAATCCGTTATAATGCGTGGTTTCGTGAGTATTTTGCCTGTATTAGTGGCTGGCTTTTAGGAGAATATTGACATGGCATTGAAGATAACAACAGACTGCATTAACTGTGACATCTGTGAGCCAGAATGCCCCAATGATGCCATCAGCTATGACCAAAAAGGACAAAAAACTTACGTCATCAACCCTGATTTATGCACCGAATGTGTGGGCTTTTATTATGAGCCCACTTGTGATAAAGTCTGCCCCATTGATTGCATCATCAAAGACCCCGAACGTGTCGAAAGCCCAGAAGCGTTAGAAGCAAAATACCGTAAGATTTGGAATAAGTAACAAATCCAAAATGCCCCAAATAATTGGGGCGTTTATCATGTGCTTGTGATGTGTGAATGCTTGTAATGTGATGGTTATGTGGCTGTCATATGGAAGCAATGGGAAGCCAAGTTGATTTATTTGTTTTGCAGCCAGCTGGTTGCTTGATTGCGAGCGTTGGTGATGTCTTTTGAGCTTAGGTTGAGTGCCAGCTGACCAATTTTACCACGAGCCTTATTGCGTACTCGCTCATCGAGCATGCCATCACGAGCTGACAAATCATACCATTTATAGGCATCAACCAGTTTTTGTTGCTTTTCTTCAATCATGGCGAGCAGATAGCTGGCACGGTTGTCGCCGTGCATGGTGGCTTTTTCTAGCCAATAGCGAGCTTGTTGTTCATTAACAGGCACGCCTTGCCCCATGGCATACATTTTGCCTAAGTTTAGCTGAGCTGGGATAACGCCCTGGTTAGCAGCACGAGTATACCAATGAACTGCTTTGGCAGGGTCGGGGGTGAAACCTTGTCCTTTTTGTAGGCGTTTTGCCAAATAAAACTGAGCATGTTGGTTATTTTGGTTGGCAAGTTGTACCAACTGTTCAGCACCCATTAAGTCAAAACGAGAGTAATCCAGTGGCACATTTGAGATAAGTTCAGCTTGTGATACACTTGCCAAGCTCAGAACAGCGGTCATCAATACTGCCTTTACTGTCGTCTTAACGGTCATCTTAAAAAACGCCATAAAAATTCCCTATTATCTGTGATAAGCATGAAACGATAAATAAGAAGCTTAATAAACAAAAACTAACATTTGCTGAGCCAACATTAACTTGGCAAATCGATGACTTGGTACATCTAAACACACAATTAAGTGTACAAATGTTAGCCAAAACATACCCCTAGCTTAACATTCTCATTTGCTCAACTCAAACATTTTTTAACCTAAGCCATGCACAATGTTACAATCCATAAAATACCATGATGGCGTAAAATCATAGTGAAATCAACGACTTAGCATTTATTTTTCTCATATTTTTATATTGTAACGACACAGTAAGATTGTAACCAATTACTACAGCAATACTTAAGTAAGAATGCCTTGATATTTAAGCAAGATTGGCTTTTAGTGTGATAAGCCAGCTGCGCCTGTTATCCATTGTTATCCATTGTTATCCATGACCCAAACGCCCCATTTTTATGATTTTAGGTTTTTAATGTGATGACATGTTGTTTAATTCAGACATGCGATTTATTTAATGTGATGACATGCGATGGCACTTGTGTTTTAATGCTGCTTCAGCGACAATAATTTATCATAATAAACGACTGTCAATTATCGTATAAAATATGGACATTCATCCGCCAACCATTCACCCGCTAACGACGTAAAAATCAATGACGACTGCCATGACTAATTTAATTACCCCAAGCACAAGCACCCCAAGCACAAGCACCCCAAGCACAAGCCCACACTCGCACCCCACTCACTCACGCCCCATTGCGTTACAGTTAGATGATATCCATAAAAGTTATGGCTCACTTGAAGTGTTAAAAGGCGTGTCGCTGACCGCTTATGACGGTGATGTGATTTCGATTTTAGGTTCGTCAGGTTCAGGCAAATCTACCTTATTACGGTGTATCAATCTGCTTGAAAACCCATCGCAAGGCAAAATTCACCTAGGCAATGAAGAGTTGATACTAAAGCCAAGCAAATCAGGTGATTTACAAGCCGCCAACAGCAAACAGTTAGATGCTTTTCGTGCCAAAGTGGGTTTTGTGTTCCAAAACTTTAACCTTTGGCCGCACAAAACCATCTTGCAAAACATCATCGAAGGGCCAACTCAAGTCCTTAAAGTCCCCAAAGAGCAAGCCATTAACCAAGCCAAAACCCTACTGGATAAAGTTGGGCTATTAGACAAACAAGATGCTTACCCTGGTAATTTATCAGGTGGTCAACGTCAACGGGTGGCGATTGCCCGTGCGTTGGCGATGCAACCTCAAGTGTTGTTGTTCGATGAACCGACTTCAGCACTTGACCCTGAGCTGGTTAATGAAGTGCTGGCGGTGATGCGTGAGCTGGCAGAAGAAGGGCGTACCATGTTGATTGTGACTCATGAGATGCGTTTTGCTCGTGAAGTGTCTAGCCAAGTGGTGTTTTTACACAAAGGACGCATCGAGGAGATGGGGACACCACAAGAAGTTTTTGACAACCCAAAATCAGTGAGAGTACAAGAGTTTATGGCTTCGCATAGCTAACATTCGGCTATGCTAACCATAACGATTTATCATATAAAAGCGTTTGTTTTTAAGCCCTTGCTCAGTTATCATTCGCCTATTTTTTATGGAATGACATCATATTGACGTATGAATTAAGTCAGGGCAAAAAACGATGAATGTAGAAAATGTAGAAACTGTATCAACAAAAATTGCCAACGGTCTCAAACTTACTAACAGGCTTAAACTTGCCACATTGGCACTGATGAGCGTCATCGCACTCAGTGCTTGTGATGATGCAAGTCATGCCAACCCCACCAAACATACCGATAACAACAGCACAGATGTCAATACTAACCCCCCCAAAGGTGTAACCATTCGCATCGCCACTGAAGGGGCATACCCTCCGTTTAACCATACCAATGCAGATGGCAGTTTGGGCGGATTTGATGTTGATGTTGCCAACGCCATGTGCCAACAAATGCAGGCAAATTGCGACATTGTCGCTCAAGATTGGGACGGTCTTATCCCAGGACTATTGGCAAAAAAATACGATGCCATCATCGCAGGCATGTCTGTTACCCCTGAACGCCAACAACGACTAGACTTTACACAGCCTTATTTTGCCAATACCATGGTATGGATGGCTGCCAAAGATAAGGGGTTTGATGTCAATAACATCAATGGCTTTAATTTAGGTGGTCAACGCTCCACAACGCCGGGGGCATATTTGCTTGAGCATTATGATGGCAAAAATGGCAACCAAGTCAATCTTTATGATTCGTATGAAAATGCTTATCTGGACTTGGCATCAGGCCGCAGTGATGCCGTGCTTGCTGAAAAAGTCTCAGCACAAACATGGCTTAAAGACAATGCTCACTTCACAATCGTGGGTGATGAAATTGATAACAATGACAACATCGCTGTTGCTGTGCGTCAAGCAGATGCTTTAAAAGAAGAATTTAATAAAGCATTGACGGAACTTAAAAACAATGGCAAATTAGCACAACTTGAGCAGCAACATTTTGCTCAATGATTTTGCTCAATGATTTGCTCACTTGCAGTCTGGCGTATGTTCCTATACGATAATGGCATCACATAAATGGTTCAACAATGAATAGGGAAATTTTATGACAAATTTATCTGGCATCACTGGCGTATTGTCTCACAAAGCCTTCACACTGACAGCTTGCTTGGCAGGCTTGGTATTGGTTGGTTGTAACAACAGTCAAAACACCACCACAGACAGCACGGACACCCCTGCTGGTGGTGATACCCAAGGTGAGGTTATCGGCGATGTTATCAAAGTGGCAACCGAGTCTAGCTATCCTCCCTTTAGCTATATGGATGCCAGCGGTAAAGAAGCAGGTTTTGAGATTGACTTAATAAATGCACTATGTGCTGAGATGAAGGCCACTTGTGAGATTCGCTCCCAAGATTGGGACGGTTTAATCCCTGGGTTAAAATCTAAAAAGTTTGATGCTGCCATTGCTGGCATGTCCATTACCCCAGAGCGGTTGGAAGTGGTTGACTTTACCAATCCATACTTTGAAAGTGGCATTATTCTTATCAGTAAAGTGGGCAGTGGGATTACGTTAGATAATTTAGATGGTAAGGCAGTTGGGGCTCAGCGTTCTACCGTGTCATCTCAATATTTGGCGGATAAATATCCCAAGGCAGATGCTCAATTATACGATACTCAAGAAAATGGCTTTATTGACATGACCAATGGTCGCTTAAATGCCATGGTTGTTGATCAAATCATTGGAATAAACTGGTTAAGCACAGAAGCAACATCGGACTATGAACAGGTTGGTGAAACCATCTCTACGGGTCATGACTCCATGGGCATTGCCGTGCGTAAGGGTGATCCGCTTAAAGGCAAGTTTGACATGGCATTAGATGCCATTCGTGCCAATGGAACGTATGACCGCATTAATAACGAATATTTTGGCAAAATAGATGCTAAGCCTGCTCAATAACTTCCTACTCAATAATTTATAACCACTCAATAATTTATAAATTTGTATCAGATGCCGTTTGACTTTGGTGCAAATTGCAAATGGTGTGAATCCTTTTTTTGTCAGATATGTTAGATATAAGGAAATGTCTATGTCAAAATCCAAACCAATATCCAGTGCCTTTTTATTGAACTGGTCAACGAAAGGTCAATCCGTGGCGTTGTTGACAACTGTCTTATTTGGCTTAGGCTTAAGTGCTTGCTCGCCTAAAGACAATGCAAGCACAGGCGACGTTGCTGGCTCAACAAATGATGCTGCTGTGTTACGCATCGCCACCGAAGGGTCATATGCCCCCTTTAACTTTACCAATGCTGACGGCAGTTTGGGCGGATTTGACATCGACATTGCCAATGCCCTATGTGATGAAATGCAGGTTAAATGTGACATCTCTGCCCAAGACTGGGAAGGCATCATTCCAAGTTTAAAAACAAAAAAATATGATGCCATTGTTGCTGCCATGTCGGTAACGCCAGACAGACAACAACAGGTGGATTTTACCGATCCATATTACACCAATAGCTTGGTGTTTTTGGCAAAAAAAGACAGTCATTTTAACCCTGATGATGCCAATGACATTGCCAATACCGAAATTGCTGCTCAGCGTTCAACCATTTCATCGCAGTGGTTAGAGCAGACACACCCCAATGCTAAAAGTCGCTTATATGATACCTTAAACAACGCCTTTATGGACTTAGGTAATGAGCGGGTTGGGGCGATGGTGTCAGATAAATTGCCTGCTTTAGATTGGTTGGCATCGCCAAATGCTGATGACTTTGAGCTTAAAGGTGGTGATATTGACATCAACGATCAAATGGCAATCGCTGTCCGCCAAGGGGATAATGAATTAAAGGATAAATTCAATGCTGCCCTTGCTGCCATTAAAGCCAATGGTAAATACGATGACATCGTTGCCAAAAACTTCCCGAAACTGGCAGAACATAACACGCACAGTGCCAATATACATGATGCCAATACACACAGTATTGCAGCTGAAGCAAACCCATCGGATTAAATGACTGCCAAACCAACAGAGCCAGCAAGCAACTAAATTAAGCAATGAAAACAAGCAATGAAAACAAGCAGCGAAAGTCAATAATGAGCCTAAATGACTGAGCCTGAATGTTTTTTTGGTCAGATTGTTCATTGCACAAAAAATCCCTACTTACATTAAGTGGGGATTTTTTGTGATAATAAGCAGATGGTTAATCGTTCCAAGCATCACGATTGGCTTCATGACGCAATTTTTTAAAGTCATTTGGGTCAAAGGTAGGGTGCTTACCCAATTTTAACTGTCGTTCATAATCTTTTAACACCCTAAAGGCAACAGGTGATAGCCAAACGATGGCAACCAAGTTGATTAATGCCATTAACCCCATGGATAAATCCGCAAAGCTCCATACGGCTTGTAGGTTGGCGATTGAGCCGATGAATATCATCGCCAATACTGCCACTCGCAATATCATCACTGCCACTTTAGCAACCTTAGGTCCTGCAATAAACTCAATGTTGGACTCACCATAGCTGTAGTTGGCAATGATGGTCGTGAATGAAAAGAAGAAAATGGCAACCGCAATAAAGTATACTCCCAAATTACCCACATACTGAGATAATGCCAATTGAGTGAGTTGAATGCCTTCTTGCTTGACATTGGGGTCAACCACGCCAGACAAAATGATGATGGAAGCAGTGGCGGTACAGATGACAAGCGTGTCTATAAACACACCAAGCATCTGCATAAAGCCTTGTGTGGCAGGGTGATTGGGATAAGTCTGAGCGGTGGCGGCAGCATTGGGAGCAGAGCCCATACCTGCTTCGTTAGAGAACAGTCCACGCTTGATGCCATTCATCATCGCCTGGGCGATGGTATAGCCCAATGCCCCACCTGCTGCCTGTTCAAGACCAAAAGCAGATTTAAAAATCAAAGTAATGGCTGATGGCAGTTGGGGTAGGTTGGTGATGATTACAAATACGGCTAATAGTAAGTATAAAATTGCCATCACTGGCACAATCTTACCAGCCACCCTTGCCACTGACTTCATGCCACCAAACACCACAGGGGCAGTTAACAGCACCAGCCCAATGCCAGTTACCCAAGTGGGGATATGAAAGGCTTCGTTGACTGCTTGGGCGATGGTATTGGCTTGTACACCATTAAAAGCCAGACCAAAAGCTGCCAACAAACACAACGCAAACAAAATTGCCAACCAACGCTGACCAAGTCCTTTTTCGATATAATAAGCAGGGCCACCTCGATAGATGTTATCGGTGTGTGGTACTTTATAGGCTTGAGCCAATGCCGATTCCACAAAGCTTGTGGACATGCCAACCAAAGCGGTAATCCACATCCAAAAAATCGCTCCAGGTCCACCCAAATAAATGGCGATGGCAACACCCGCTAAGTTACCTGTGCCGACCCGTGCGGCCAGTGAAGTCATCAAGGCTTCAAATGAGCTGATGCCACCTGCACGCGCACCGTGGTTGGAGATTTTGAGCAGTTGCCACATATGCCCAAAGTGGCGAATTTGCATAAAACGGGTGGCAACGGTGAAATACAGTCCCACCCCAATCAATAAATAAATGAGTAAGTAGCCCCAAATAATGCCATTACCCCAATCGACAAAAGCATGAAACCAGTCAAACATGGTCATTCCCTAATGTTAATAGATGAATAAAAGATACGGTTTTTATGGTCTGACTAAAATAAAATGACGATAGGGTTAGGCGTGTTTGAAGCACATATGTTTTCACTTCTCTGCCTTATCTAGATTTTGTTTTGGTTTGACCATATTGGTGGTTATAAAGAGTTAAGAAGGCAGATATTAGCATAAAATCAAGGTGGCTAAGTCGTTATTTATTGGTTTATGGATTAACATACTATTCTTTTAGCAAACAATCATTCAAATAAGCAACCGTTACCCATGTTTATCTTGCCAAAATACCTTAACAAACTCTCCCAAATCCTAGGACTGCTTATGCTCACCAGTCTGCTGTCTGCCTGCCCCAGTTGGTTTCAGCCCAGTACCAAAGTCATTGAATATGATGAAGAAGTCAAGCTACATGACGGTAGTATGATTTGGGTGCATATCAAACGGCATTATGTACGTAGTAGTGGATGTGAGATATCCAACTGTTTTCAAGGTTATGAGAAAGGCTGGGGGGCTAAGGAAGTGGAGATTAGTTGGGATACGGGCTTTCCGAATGTGGGGAGAAAGTCGGTGTTTTTTCAGGAAGATTTAATGATTATAAATAAATATAATGATAAATGGTATGTTATAGGTGGCTTACCCTATTCTGCTGAAAAAGTTCTTGGCGAAGCAGTTAATTGTAAATTAATAGGAGTAGCTAAAATACAAATATGTATTGCAACATTAGATATACATGGAAATTTTATCAAAAGTAATGAAAATGATATTAGTGCATTCAATAATATGAACATCCTAAATCCTAATGGTATTAAGGATTGGGGATTATTTCCTATGCCTTTAAATGGAAAAAAAATATCATGGAAAGATAAATTAGATTTACAAAATCAACAAACATCAAGATTTCAAAAAATTAATAAGCCTATAGCCATTCTTAATTAATATGGAGAAATGATATGAGCAATTTAACTAACGAACAAAAAGCAATTTATGCTATTTTAGCGGATAACGTTTACTGGGATGTTAGGCATTCTGGTTATGACAGAGATACCAATACTTTTAAAGACTCCAACTGGACACCTGTGCCTGATGGGTGGACGGTCATCGGAAAATATGACCAAAGTGGCTCAGGGTCAATGCGTCAAACGAATCCAGACCTAGACGGTTTTACCGCTTGGGTTGTTTAAATCGTGATATTAGCCAAGAACCCTATATCCATAGCCAGGCTATGATGGTGTTTTTTTGTCATGTTTTTGTGGTATATTTTTCATTATTTTCCAGATTGTGAGATGGTTTTTTGAAAAAATTTTATATGCTAAGTTTAGTAACGATTATTTTGAGTGGTTGTACTTTAGAGCAACAAAAGCCAAAATCTTTTACAGAAACTGAAGAAGAAACAAAAGCAAGGTACGACAAGCTACTAGCTTGTAAACCTAACAAACCCTTGTCTAAAGGTGAACTTTATGAAAAGGCTATGATACAGTATTGGGAAAATAATACCAACAGTGCTTTTAATGCTGATGCTGTCGCTTATGAATCTGAAATGGAAAAACCTAAGGAGTATCGCAACAAGCTGATAGGTAATGAGTATCAAATCAAATGTAATCTAACCTACCATGAAGATGGAACACCTGACAAAGTTATCAATGATATATGCTATCCTTACCAAGTTTATCAATTTAAGAATTTAAGAGATTTTTATTTTGGAAATTATAAAGAATCTAAAAATAAAAATTTAGCTGATTTTATTGTTAATAACAAAGCTCAAGTTTATCGTTGGGATAAACAACCGCCAATTTATAAGGCAGAGAACTATAATAAAGATGTTGATTTTATGGTAAGACAAAATTTATACAGCTTAAGTATTTATCCAACTGATTGTTGTAAGCTATTGAGCTATAATGAGTTACTTCAAAAAGACACAAATCATATATATGCTCATAGATGGTACAAAGAAATTCTGCCTTTGGAATCACTTTATAATCATAATTTTTTAGTGATAAAAACCTCATACGGTATATTAAATCCACCTTATCAAGAATACTATTCTGTGTACCCAATTACCCAATGTGTTGAAATCATTACTTTTAAATTTTTTAACTAATGGAGTAAATCATGATGACTTTAAACTTAAACAGCAACTATGCAGAGTAAATGCTGTCTTTATATCTATGGAATCAACCCACACCACCTGCTCCATCAGAGCTTGCTGATGAGAAATGGATACGTCCTAGCGGTACAGTAACAACCGCCGAGATTGATGCAAGTTCTTATATGATAAAAATCGGGAGTCATCTAGCTTTGGCTGACCAAAAGATGTTTCAGATATTTTTTAACAATGAATATCGTACAGGTGGTAAAGTTAGTCTATCGGATATTGCCAATATCGGCAGTAACAATGGTAATGAAATTATTCTAGATCATGAGCAGTTTATTACGCTTTTTTATCAAAAAAGTGATAAACAATCAGAAGCAAGGACTGCTGAACTCAATCTCTACCATTATCGTACCAATACTGATTCTGAAGATTATTGGCAACGTGCCTTTACTTTTGGATCTAGTAAGTTTAAATTGGATACAGAAAATATCAAATATATCTTTGACGCCAATACAGGAAAAGCAATAAGACTTGATGGTGTTCAGGTTAAGCCACTAGATGTATATGAAGATGTAAATGGTAATGATGTTTTTGAAAACTTTGATTTTGATAGCAACCAAGGGATAGCAAAAGAAATAAATTCTATTTTAAAGCAAATCATAGATCCATCGGGTATTGGACGAACGGTAGATATTGTTTTTACCGATAATAGGTTTTTTAAATTTAATGGGGGCACTTTCACACAAGAAGATTATCGTAATGCTATTTATAAAGACTTAACAATATCATCACAGTCGGAGATAAATATGACAGGCAATCTGCCAAATATACCTATTGGTAAATCTCCAAATATGAGGGCATTCTTAAGTGGTCTAAAACATCTAAATCAGTCTAATATATATGACTTCTTAAATGAAAAAGAACAGATTGTGATTTTTGGTAGTGAAAATAGGGATATGATAAAAGACTATCAAGCAAAGAATTTAAAACTAGATAACGAAATAAATACATCAAGCTTAGGAAAGTTTAGATCATTTTTTGCTGACTTGCTTGCCGATATAGATGGTATGAACAAATATAAAGACTATTTAAAAAATGGTGTTGTTTATATAAGCGGTAAGGAAAATGACACCCTAGACGGCGGAGCAGGCAACGACACCCTAATCGGCGGCACAGGCTTTGATACCTATATACTAGAAGGCTTTGACACCATCTATGATAGTGACGGACAAGGACAACTACAATACGCCAATGGAACAACTATCCCATTTCTCGAACAAAAAACCTCAGAACTATGGACAAAAACTCAAGGCACGGTCAACTACATAGCCGTTAAGAATGACAGCAAGCTGATAATAACCCAACAAAATACCGAAAGTGGAGAAACAACACAAACCATCATAAAAGATTTCTTTACAGTCGCCATTACTGACAGCACCAGCATTAGAGCCCTAAACGTCGAACTGCAAAATACCCAATCAACTGACCAAATTCCACAAAACGGCACACAGCCTACTATCAACCCAAACTATGGGGCAACCATCTATGCAGGTGGTATACAAGATGCTGTAAACTTGACAGGCAGTAACAAAGCAGATTTTATTTTTTCAGGCGACCATGCTATCACCGCAGATTTGAAACTGGGCGATGATACAATCTACGGTAGCTCAGTGGCAGATAATATTATAGGCAATGCTGGTAATGATATTTTGATTGGCAGTGCCCCTGCTCTTGAAAACAAACCACACAATGAAAGACCCACAGCAGACAATGACACTCTTATCGGCAGCCAAGGTAACGACCTGATAGATGGTGGTTTAGGCAATGATATCTTATTTGGTGAAGAGAAAGACAGCTATTTAAGCCAAGATAGTCTAACCATAACAGGAGACTGGATACTAGGTGGGTTGGGTAATGATGCCATATATGGTGGTCAAGCCCAAGATTTTTTACAAGGCGGTCAAGGTAGCGACTTTATCAATGCTGGGGCAGGTAACGATGTTATTTTGGGCGATGGAAATCTATGGGCTAAATTGACCAAGCAATTGCAACAACCTGAATACGTTAGAAAGTATATGCCGTATTTGTTCAATTGCGATGATCCGTTTGACCCTAAGACGGTGGGCTTTAGTTGATAAAAATACACTTCCTCATTTTTTTACAAACTATAGTTGGTTTTTTAATGATTTTGTCATCGAAAATAAATATACTTACTCTAGCTTTGTTTATCTTAAGTCTATCAGCAGGGTATGACGCCAGCACACTAGAAGAAATATAAGCCTAGTGTGTTGTCGGAATGAATAATTTTAATTCACATGGCACAAAATTATAAACCCCCTTCCTAGTGACCAACAATCACAACGTGGTGGCACATTATGCTAATCGAGATGATGAAAGCGGCTTTTTTGGCACATTATGTCGTGGAGAGAGCGATAGAGTGACTACTGGAACATTATTATGCTAGGACTTGCGGTACTTTTCTTTTTAGGGCTATGGGTGGTTCTTACTCTGCTTGCCTATAAACCATATCAGAGAATAAAACAATGCTCGCTAAAGTATTCTGTTACACCCTATACCTGTTAATTGTCTTTGTTGTGTTTTTATTTATTTACTTTAATCTGTACTATAAATATATTTACCTAACCGATGACAAAATCAAAGCGTATCTTGTCCAGCATCAGGCTGATTTTGACCAGTTAATCGCCGCTAAGGTGGCGAACTGTGGTCAGTATTTTGAACGAATAGAGCGTTCAAGTTATAACCTAGAGACCAAAGAAAGGTACAAGGTCTACGAATACGCAGACAGGTTTTTTGAGCAAAGCCCGGAAGCAAAGTTATTTAAACAAAAACATGGTAATTTTTTATTGGTCTCGGATAGAACATTTTTTTGGCAAAACTTTAAAAATCCTAAAGATCGTTTTCACCAAACATTTGATGAAGCTGTGACTCACTGCCAGACAAATGTTGCGTTAAAGTTTTACCCTAGAAAACAAACCATCTTTGTCAAACTGACAGGCTTTAAGCTCGAAGGTCCTTACCTTTCTGAGAAGTATTTTGCGTATCTTACCAATCCCGATAATGAACATGTACACGATTGGCGAGCGTACCAACAAAATAAAGAACTTTATAACCGGGTAATGGATCTGGGTTCAGAGGCTTCAGGTTTGTCCCATGCGGAATACAAGCAATTAATTTACAACCCAATATATCGAGCCTCTAATGTGTCTTCTGACTATTTTTTGGATGAGTGCCAGGGCTCGACCGAGAACGGTTTTACCCAAATACAATCC
>ERZ1023302.68-NODE-68-length-14468-cov-4.500520_pt1 | contig 14468 bp, 10 predicted proteins | sample MGYA00380473_ERZ1023302 | MGnify/ENA primary metagenome ERZ1023302 (study PRJEB33173, sample SAMEA4830380) | metagenome | study: EMG produced TPA metagenomics assembly of the PRJEB25223 data set... | reverse complement strand
GCATTCTGATGGTTCTTATACTACAAATGGATGGGAAAAAATAAATGGTACCTGGTACTATTTTGATAGTGAAGGTTGGATGAAGACAGGTTGGATTAAAGAATATGGGAAATGGTATTACCTAGATGATAGTGGTGCTATGAAAACTGGATGGTGTTTGGTTTCTGGTAGCTGGTATTATTTAAATAGTAGCGGTGTAATGCAAACGGGACTACAGACTATCAATGGAAAACAATATTATTTAGCTGCCGGCGGTGCTATGCAGACAGGTTGGCACAATATCGGAGATGATACCTATTTCTTTGCTAATAGTGGGGAAAATCAAAATATCAATCGTCGTGCTTTAGTTCTTGGTGAAACATCAACGAGAGCAGTACCTATTGCAGATGTTAATGCTATGGAAAAGGTTTTTAATAACCAAAACTTTAGTGAAGTTGTTCGTTTCCCAGATAGAACAAAATCCGAGATAATTGCAAAAATGCAAGAGCTTTTTGAATCTTCTAGCGAAGGCGATGTGAACTATCTTTACTTTACTTGTCATGGAGGAAGAGATGGAAGAATCTATATTGGTAGTGATGGCCTAGCATTTTCTGGTTGGGAATTGGCGTCCGTTTTGAAACAATACAAAGGTAAGTTTGTTGTTATGCTGGATTGTTGTCATGCTGGAACAATTATTTCTAAAGATAATACAGGTGAAGGCAATGAAGGAGCCTCTACGGAATATTTTGATTTAGATGAATTTGTATCAGGATTTTCTAATATGGATGGTAACGAAAAATCAGGTGAGATGATTGACTCTAAATTTTTAGTATTATGCTCATCAAGAGGTGCAGAATACTCTAGTGGTGGATCATTAAGTTTAGCGACTAAATATTGGTCTTTAGGTTCAGGATGGAATCCTCTACAGAATTCACAAGCATATTTAGCAGCAGACCAAAATAATAATCGCAGAATCACATTAAATGAATTGTATACATACTCTCGTGAACAAGTTTTGAAACAAAATTCTAACCAGCATATTGAAGTTTATCCTGACAACAGTCAATTTGTGTTATTTAAGAAATAAGGGGGCAATAAAATGAAAGTATCAAAAAAAATTACACTATTTAGTTTGTCTTTTGCAGGTTTTGTTTTATTGACTTTACCTCAAGCAGGAAAGGCTTTTGAACTTAAAGAAGACTGGGCATTTAAAGGTGGCATTCGATACGAGAATGGGAAAGTCAGCAAAATTAATAATGGATATGAAGTAAATATTAAAGTGTTAGATTTACCTAGTACTAGCGCAATCGAATGGACAGTTAGATTGAATGGAGAAAAGCAAAATACTAACTTCTTAGCGGAGGAAAGAACTGTATCTAAAACTGAAGATAAGGGACGTTTCTTGCACTTTTATATCCCCTATGGATATCGTGGGGATATTGTAGTAGAGGCTAAGAGTGGAAACGAAGTGAAGACTTGGTCTACTAAGGTAGTTGACGATGTTTATTCAGATTCTGCTAAGAGTGGCTACTTTATTCTCGATGGGGAACAAATCTTAGAAAGTTCATGGGATTCCGTAAATGAGTCTTATATTGCAACGCTTCCAACTGTAACATCAGGAAAAACTGTTGTTGCTTGGCGTGAAAAAGGAACTCTTAATTTAATTAAACCAGGAAGAATTGCTCGGCAATATAATAGCAGTGGATCATATGTAGAACTTTCTCCAATCTTTGAAACTGCTAGTTGGCTAAAATCAAACCAAAACTGGTACTATCAAAAACAAGGTCAATTAGTTCAAAATTCTTGGATCAAGGATCAGGGAAGCTGGTACTTTATGGATGATGAAGGGGTTATGTTTAATCAAACATGGCTACACCAAGGTGGAAGCTGGTATGCCTTTAAGTCATCAGGAGCCATGATTTCAGCTGATTGGTTGTATGATAATGGTTCTTGGTATTACCTAAAGGACTCAGGTTCTATGGTAACAGGATGGCTTAAAAATGGAGGCTCTTGGTATTACCTAAACAAGTCAGGTTCAATGGCTACAGGTTGGATTAAAGATAGTGGAACTTGGTATTATCTAAAGAATTCAGGCTCTATGGCGACAGGCTGGGTGAAAGATAGTGGCTCTTGGTATTATCTAAAGAACTCAGGTTCAATGGCAACAGGTTGGGTCAAAGATAATGGTAAGTGGTACTATCTCGCATCATCTGGTAATATGCTTCGCAATACACGCACACCAGATGGCTATTATGTAGATGGCAGTGGCGCTTGGAAATAAATTTTTAAAAGAGAAAATCTACTGAGAAGGTAGATTTTCTTTTTAGTTAATGAATATAGAATAAAGTAGATCAGGACTGGTCTATTTTATTTTGTAACTATTAATGAATAGTCTTAATGATGAAGTTACTTTCTGAAGATATTTAATTGTGTTGAGATTTGATAAAACTATAGCGGATTGAAATAAGATATAAACAAAGAGATTATGGAAGTCAAATTAATTTCTAAAAACGTTTTAAAATCCTTAGCGTACTATTTTAGATTCAATTTAATATAGTTTAAAAATAAGAAAATTACGTACCTTATTCTTGGTGATAAAAATGTGAATTTAGATAAATATATTTGATTTGTAGAAGGTGCTCATAATCCATATTTTAAAATTTATACTATTATACTGAAATTTAATTGTAGTTTATTGAATGCTATGTATTTTTATTTCTTAATGCTATAATATAAAGTATATAGAGTTATTTTAGAGGTGCAGATTTGGCCAATAATAGGAAAACTGAGACATTAGGTGTTTCATATCTTTCAACATTTATAGATAAGCATGAGTTACTTCAATCTTATTTTGAAAGTAATGATAAAACTCCAGTATGGGATGGAGAAATTCATGTTCTTAAATCACCGAGTGAGAAGAAAGACGAAATATTAGGTAAAGTACCTGTTCAGATTAAAACTACTAGACAGAAAAAAGATGTGTTAAAATCCTTCTCATTAGATACTAGAGATTTAGAACTATATAAACCAAATGGTGGAGTAGTTTTATTTGTAGTTTGGTTGAATGAGGATAATGGTTTAAGAGATATTTACTATAAGTCATTACCTCCTCTTTCTATAAAGAATTTGCTCAAAAAGAGTAAACTAAAAAATAAATCTACAAATAGGAAGAAACTTTCCATAGAGATTTTTAAACTGGATGAGAAAAAAATGTATCCAATGTTAGTGGATTTCATAAACAATAGTCAGAAGCAGTATAGTTTCATAAATGTCGAAGGTATTTCAGTTGAGGACATTCCTGATGATAAAACTCTAAAGTTCTACTTCTATGGTCAGGAAAAAGAAGAAATTTTTAACTATCAGGAAGAACATGATCTCTTTATTTATTATTTAGATCCTATAACTGGCATAGAAATACCTCTTGAAAACACAATAAAGATTGTAGAAACTGAAGAAGAAACGGATTTAATTATAAAAATAGGCGATTATGTTTTTCAAGACGTAAAAAGACATCGTTTTCCTGATGGGAGTGTACAGCTTCATTTTGGTGAAAGCTTTACAATGTCTTTTGACATAAAGAAGAAACAATTCAAATTTAACTATACTAGGCCGGATTTGCTGTCAAAAGCTATAAAGTGTACTCAGGTATTTCAAGAGCTAGGAAAAATCGGATATTTTACCCTTAATGGTAATAAAATAGAGTTAGAGGCTGATATAAAGGGATTGTTAAAAATTTCTAACTTTATGAAAAAAATGGGTATACAAAAAGATGTTGATTTATCTTGCTTTGATAAACAATCTCAAAGAAATCTAAATATTCTTTATTCAGGTCTTGTCTTAAAAAAGAAAGTTGCTTTAAATTATAATGAATCGAAATTACTTCACCTAAATATTGCTAACATCCACATTATAACTTTATATAGTTTTTTGTCAGATAAAAATGGAACTATGATAGACATTTTTACTGAAACTCCTTGGTGCCGGGAAGGAGAAACTGAAGATGAAGATTATTTAGACATTTCAATTTTTGAAGTATTTGAACCAAACGATTGGCTAAAAATTGATAATTGTAAAATTGATTCAGTTATTGCCTCGTATCAAAGATTGGTAGATAATAAGCTGAAATATGAAGGCGCTGACCGTACTATTTTAAAAATAGTTATCGCTGCAGACATGGCAGAAGATAAGACTAAAAGAGAGTTGTTACTTAATTGGGCGCAATGTCTTTCTGACTGGAACTTAAAATACTCAAAAAATTGTGAGATGGCTATAATAAATGACCTTCAAATAAAATCTAGAGTTCGTAAATTAAACAGCAAAGAAACAGAGACACTAACTAATATTTTAGTAAATAGTAATGATAACTATGAACTTTGTTTCGGTTCATCAGTGCTATTAAAATCGAAACCACAAGCTGATTTGTTTTGGAATAAACTGGATAATGAGACAAAAGAAAGATATAAGGACTTTCCTATTTATACTTTGTATATGAAATTATCGTAAAATTAAAAGAGATTATAAAGAGATAACATATAGAAATAGAGAGTGATTTATTACAATTCAGTACCACAAATTAAGAAAGCAATGCCTATTTTTTGTACTCTCAAGATTTAAGTAACTGTACAACTGCAATTAAATTTATTAATTTACTCTCATTGTGATATATTCATACAAAAACCGCTCAGCTGAGCGGTTTTAGTCTATTCTTTCCTTTTACAGTACCCATGTTCGGATGGCGTGGGCAACGCCGGATTCGTCATTTGTTTTAGTGATGTATTTGGCGATTTTTTTGATTTCTGGATTTCCATTTTCCATGACAACGGGGTTTCCAACGACTTCCAGCATGGCACGGTCATTTTCTTCGTCACCGATTGCCATGGTTTCATCTTTGGTCAATCCGAGTTTTTCAGCCAAGTGAGTAATGGCTGAACCCTTGTCTACATTCTTTGTAAGGAGTTCGAGGTAGAAAGGAGCAGATTTGTTGATGGAGTAGCGCTCGTAAAATTCTGCTGGAATTTTTTCAATCGTAGCATCGAGGATTTCTGGTTCATCGATGAACATACATTTGACAATTTCCTTGTCAGCCATTTCTTCAGGTGTACGGTAGAAGATAGGCATGCTGACGAGGGTTGATTCGTGCACAGTGTATTTTCCGATATTGCGATTGGCAGTATAGATACCGTCCTTGGTAATGGCGTGCATGTGGACACCGAGCTTGCGGCTGAGAACTTCCATATCTAGATAATCCTCATAAGGCAAGGATTCGCTGATGTTCTCATGTCCTGTAGCAGTTTCTTGGACAAGGGCACCGTTGTAGGTTACCACATAGTCCCCCTCGTCTCTCAACTGCAAGTCGTCTAGAAGTTTGGCAACGCCTGCGATAGGGCGGCCAGTTGCAATCACGACTTTGACACCAGCTTCTTTGGCATCTTGGATGGCAGAAAAGACTTCAGGAGTGATTTCCTTTTGGCTGTTGACTAGGGTTCCGTCAATATCGACGGCGATTAGTTTAATACTCATAAATTTCCTCTTTTAGTTTTTATTTGGGGTAAAATGATCGTTCTCAATCAAGTGTAAAAATTGCTGGGTGATGCTTGCGAAGATGCTGTTTTGGTCTAACATTTCTTTCGGGAAATAAAAGCGATTATCTCCGTGGCGACTTCCAGCAAGGGATTGGACGATAGGGGACAGGCTAGAGAGTTCTGCCAGTTCTCCATTTTTTTGTAAAATCTCAATCTGTGTCCTTGGATTTTCAGATTCGGGACGGTAAATATCATAAGGGAGGTCAAAGTTCTTATGAATGGCAGTATAGTAGTCGGGATCAAAGCCGATGTCCTCAACCAATTTTCTCATGCTAGCGAGTTGGTCTTGGTCTTCTTGTGAAAAGGTAATGGATTTAAAGACCTTGCGGTTGACAAAGCGATGCGATAAATCTGCAAGAATCTTGTCAGGACTGGTCATCCAGAGTTGGAAGTAGGTATTCATCACACCATCATCCAGAGCCAGATAGTCAGTCAAGGTCACATTTTTTTCGAAGAAAGGCAGGAGGTGTGGAGAAGTTCGGGCAAAGAAATCCTTGTCCTCAGGATAGAGTTCCTTGGCGCGTTTGAGAAGATTCTGTAGGAGAACTTCCATGGCGCGTGTTGCGGGGTGGAAATAAACCTGCATGTACATCTGGTAGCGACTGAGGACGTAGTCTTCGATGGCGTGCATGCCATTGCGCTGAAAGGCGATACCATTTTCGATAGGACGAATGACTCGGAGGATTCGAGTCAGGTCAAATTCCCCATAGGATGCTCCTGTAAAATAGGAGTCGCGCAAGAGATAGTCCATGCGATCTGCGTCAATCTGACTAGAAATGAGCTGCACGACCTGCTTGTTAGGATAGGTATGGTCTATGACACTGGCAACTTTCTCTGGAAAATCGGGCGCTACTTGTAGCAAGACTTGGTGAATCTCTGTCTCAGGATTTTGAATAATCTCCTGAGTAATGGCTTCATGGTCTGTATCAAAGAGATTTTCAAAAGTATGGGAGTAGGCACCATGCCCAAGGTCGTGTAGGAGAGCAGCGGTCATGGTCAAGAGAGACTCGGCAGGATTCCATTCCTCAGGATATTTTTCTTCGAAAATCTCTGTGATGCGTCGTGCAATTTCATAGACTCCTAGACAGTGAGAGAAGCGACTGTGTTCTCCACCGTGGAAGGTATAACTGGAAGTTCCCAGTTGTTTGATCCGGCGCAAACGCTGAAATTCTTTTGTATTAATCAAGTCATAGATGATTTGATTATTGACATGGATGTAGTTGTGAACAGGGTCACGGAATACTTTTTCGTTCATATGACCATTATAGCAAAATCCTGCTCTTTTTGGTAAAATAGTAGGACAAGAGACAAGAAAGAGGGCCTGATGTGAAGATTCGGATGCGAAATACAATTCAGTTTGATGAGCAGTTGGAAGTGATTGACCAGCTTTATGATGTGGAAGTGCATGAAAAAGGAGATTATAGCTACCTGCTTTTCTATAATGAGGAAAAGGAAAAAGTAGTGATTAAATTTCATGGTCAAGAACTTATGATGAGCCGATTTTCTAATCCCAAGACCATTATGCGCTTTCTAAAGGATAGCGATAGTTTAGCCTATATTCCTACACCTATGGGCATGCAGGAGTTTATCATCCAAACGAGCCATTATCAAGTTGATAGGCAAAAGATTGAACTAGATTATCAACTACAAAATCAAGAGGGACATCCTTTTGCCAGCTATCAATTGGAAATTACTTGGGGCTAGGCTCATGTCTTTTTCAAATTTAGCTATCTATCTTCTTGGATCGGCTTCCTAGTGTGGTAGATTAGGCTAATTTTTGGTATAATAAAAGTTATGGAAATCGAAAAAACCAATCGTATGAATGCGCTCTTTGAATTTTATGCGGCGCTTTTGACAGATAAGCAAATGAATTATATCGAGCTCTACTACGCTGATGATTACAGCCTTGCTGAAATTGCTGAGGAGTTCGGTGTCAGTCGTCAGGCTGTCTATGACAATATCAAGCGAACAGAAAAGATTCTGGAAGATTATGAGATGAAATTGCACATGTACTCGGATTATATTGTCCGCAGTCAGATTTTTGATCAGATTTTGGAGCGCTATCCCAAGGATAACTTTCTGCAGGAGCAGATAGAAATTTTAACAAGCATTGATAATAGAGAATAAGAGGAAGAAAAATGGCATTTGAAAGTTTAACAGAACGTTTGCAGAACGTCTTTAAAAGTCTACGTAAAAAAGGAAAAATCTCTGAATCTGATGTCCAAGAGGCAACCAAAGAAATTCGCTTGGCCTTGCTCGAGGCCGACGTTGCCTTGCCTGTTGTAAAGGACTTTATCAAGAAAGTTCGTGAGCGTGCAGTCGGGCATGAGGTCATTGATACACTTAATCCTGCGCAACAGATTATTAAAATCGTTGATGAGGAACTGACAGCTGTTTTAGGTTCTGATACGGCAGAAATTATCAAGTCACCTAAGATTCCTACAATCATCATGATGGTTGGTTTGCAGGGAGCTGGTAAAACAACTTTTGCAGGTAAGCTGGCTAACAAACTCAAGAAGGAAGAAAATGCCCGTCCTTTGATGATTGCGGCGGATATTTATCGTCCAGCTGCCATTGACCAGCTTAAGACCTTGGGACAACAGATTGATGTGCCTGTCTTTGCACTTGGAACAGAAGTACCAGCTGTTGAGATTGTACGTCAAGGTTTGGAGCAAGCCCAAACTAATCATAACGACTATGTCTTGATTGATACTGCGGGTCGTTTGCAGATTGATGAGCTCCTCATGAATGAGCTTCGTGATGTGAAAGCATTGGCTCAACCAAATGAAATCTTGCTTGTCGTTGATGCTATGATTGGTCAGGAAGCAGCCAATGTTGCGCGTGAGTTTAATGCTCAGTTGGAAGTGACTGGGGTCATCCTTACCAAGATTGATGGCGATACTCGTGGTGGTGCTGCTCTGTCTGTTCGTCACATTACTGGAAAACCAATCAAGTTCACTGGTACAGGTGAAAAGATTACGGACATTGAAACCTTCCACCCAGACCGCATGTCTAGCCGTATCCTTGGTATGGGGGATATGCTCACTTTGATTGAGAAAGCTTCTCAGGAATACGATGAACAAAAAGCCCTTGAAATGGCTGAGAAGATGCGCGAAAACACCTTTGATTTTAATGATTTCATCGATCAATTAGATCAGGTGCAAAATATGGGGCCGATGGAAGACTTGCTCAAGATGATTCCAGGTATGGCCAACAATCCAGCCCTTCAAAACATGAAGGTGGATGAACGCCAGATTGCTCGTAAACGTGCCATTGTGTCTTCGATGACACCTGAAGAGCGTGAAAACCCAGATTTGTTAAATCCAAGCCGTCGCCGTCGTATTGCTGCTGGTTCTGGAAATACATTCGTCGAAGTCAATAAATTCATCAAGGACTTTAACCAGGCTAAACAGCTCATGCAGGGTGTTATGTCTGGGGATATGAATAAAATGATGAAGCAAATGGGGATTAATCCAAATAACCTTCCTAAAAATATGCCAAATATGGGAGGAATGGATATGTCTGCCCTTGAAGGAATGATGGGACAAGGCGGTATGCCTGACTTATCAGCTCTCGGAGGAGCAGGAATGCCAGATATGAGCCAGATGTTTGGTGGCGGTTTGAAAGGTAAAATTGGTGAATTTGCCATGAAACAGTCCATGAAACGTATGGCTAACAAAATGAAGAAAGCGAAGAAGAAACGCAAGTAAGACAAGAGATTGATGCAAATCTCATTTGATGAGAAAATAAAGTAAAAATTTCTATGATAAAACGTACAGTATCAAGGTTTTAGAATATCTGATATTATACGTTTTTTGATTTTAATAATTTTGTTAAGACACTTTTATTATGGTATGCGAAAAATCCACTCAGCTGTCTGAGTGGATTAGGTGTATTTAGACTCTTAGTCTTTATTTTCGTATGGCAAGATCAAGTTCAAGATGATTCCTGTCATGGCTGAAAGGGCAGTACCTGAAAGTGTAACTGGACCAAGTTTAAGGATAGCTCCTCCAAGTCCAAGAACCAACATAGCACTTGCGATGATGAGGTTTCGCATTTGAGCGAAATCAACACGTTCTTTAATCAAGACTTTCAAACCATTGCTGGCGATAACCCCATAGAGAAGGATTGACATACCACCAAGTACAGCGTTTGGAATAGTTGAAATCAAGGCAGTGAATTTACCAAGGAAGCTGAGGGCAATCGCGATGAAGGCAGCGTTACGGATAACTGAGACAGAAGCGATACGAGTCATACCGATAACCCCTGTATTTTCTCCGTAAGTTGTATTGGCTGGTCCACCAAGGAAGGCAGAAACAGAAGTTGCGATACCGTCACCAAGAAGAGTACGGTGAAGACCTGGTTCTTTTAAGAATTGACGACCACAGATTTGACCCAAAACAGTATGGTCTCCGATATGTTCAGAAATTGTTACGATAGCGATTGGCAAGATAGCGATGGCTTCTGGACCAAAGTAAAGATTGTACTCTTTAAAGGCACCACCTGTGCTAAATGGCAAGTAGAAACCAGGAATTTCGAACCAGTTGGCTTTAAGAACTGGTGTAAAGTCAACCAAGCCAAGAGTTAGTGCGAAAAGGTAACCACCGATAATGGCAAAGAGGAATGGAATGATTCGTAGGAAGCCTTTTCCTTTTGTATTGATAAAGGCAGCAATTAGGAAAGTAACAACGGCTACCAGAGCATTTTTCCAATTTCCGTCTGCTACAAGACCTGCATTGGTAACAGCTGAACCTGCAAGTCCAAGACCGATAACGATGATCATAGGACCGATAATGATTGGTGGCAAGAGTTTATCAATCCATTTTGTTCCTACAAATCGGATGCTGGTAGCAACAAGGACATAGACCAAACCAGTCAAGATAACCCCTGTTTGGGCAGCAGATACATCCCCCCCCATTTCTTTCATAGCCAGTGACATAGCTGTGATAAAGGCAAATGAAGAACCTAGATAAACTGGAACTTTAAAACCAGTAGCAATCATGTAGATGAGTGTTCCAACACCTGAAGCAAAAAGGGCAACAGATACAGGCATTCCCAAAATCAATGGTACCAAGATGGTCGCACCAAACATGGCGAAAACGTGTTGGAAGCTAAGGAGAATTCCTTTTCCATCCGAAGGACGTTGGTCAACGTCTAGTAACAAATCAACAGTTGATTCTTGTTTCATATAAACCTCACTTTTGGGCATCAAAAAAGAGCCCATTATTTTACAGCAATAGGCCCTCAGAGTAAGACTTCTCTAAAATCTAGACTTTAAAGAGTTTCAAATATTTTTGCGTCTTCGTCACCTCACGGGATGACATTAAAAACCTTTGCTTAGGATAGTATAGCAGAAAAAAATGATTTTGTAAATCATTTTTTCCCGAGCCTAGAAATAAAAGAGCGAGGCTGATTTTGTAAACATTTGTTTACTAAAAAATTTAAAGTGGGCGTTTATTTGGCATACCAGCCTTACGTGGATATTTATTTGGTGTTTCTTTTTTCTTTTCTACCACTGTGATATAGCGCGGATCTCTATTCGGTAGGGCGTAGCTGAGATTGTCTTCGACCTTACTAAAAAGGAGATTGAGGGCATTCTTAGCTTCTAATAATTCCTCAGGCGCATTGCTAGCCTTGAGTGCCAATAGTTTGCCACCAACCTTAAGGTAGGGAATAGTCAATTCAGATAGGACCTGCATACGGGCAACCGCACGAGCTGTTACAAAATCATATTGAGCACGGAAGTTCTTGTCTTGGGCAAAATCTTCGGCACGTCCGTGGTAGAAATGAACTCCGTTCAAATCCAGTTCTTGAGCCAAGAGTTGTAGGAAGTTGATGCGCTTATTGAGTGAATCAATAATGGTCACATCTAACTCCGGATAGAGAATTTTCATTGGTAGACTAGGAAATCCTGCCCCAGCCCCGATATCAAGAAGTTTGATAGTTTCATTGGGAATCAAACCTTGAAGAATGGGTGCAATCGAATCGTAAAAATGTTTGAGATAAACTTCTTCCTTGTCCGTAATCGCCGTCAAATTAATCTTCTCATTCCACTCGACCAAGAGCTCAAAATAACGTTCAAATTGTTCTTTTTGCTGGTCCGAAAGTGGAAGATTCTGCTCGGCAAGCAAGTTGTAAAATGTTTCTGGTTTCATAGTTATTTCCTTCTTTAGTATCATCTTATTTTACCACAATCATTAAAAATTTGATATACTGGTACTAATCTAAAAGTAGAAAGGACTTATATCATGACTTGGATTATTCTTGGAGTTATCGCTCTTATTGTTATTTTTGTGATTGTTAGCTATAACGGTTTGGTTAAAAATCGTATGCAAACCAAGGAGGCTTGGAGTCAGATTGATGTTCAGTTGAAACGTCGAAATGACCTCTTGCCAAACTTGATTGAGACTGTAAAAGGTTATGCCAAATATGAAGGTTCTACCCTTGAAAAGGTGGCAGAACTACGTAACCAAGTGGCGGCAGCGACTTCACCAGCAGAAGCTATGAAAGCCAGTGATGCCCTCACTCGTCAAGTTTCAGGTATTTTTGCAGTTGCAGAAAGCTATCCAGATTTGAAAGCTAGTGCTAACTTTGTTAAATTGCAAGAGGAGTTGACAAACACAGAAAATAAAATTTCTTACTCTCGTCAACTCTATAACAGTGTTGTCAGCAACTACAATGTAAAATTAGAAACTTTCCCGAGCAATATTATCGCTGGAATGTTTGGATTTAAAGCGGCAGATTTCCTTCAAACACCTGAAGAGGAAAAGTCGGTTCCTAAAGTTGATTTTAGCGGTTTAGGTGACTAAGATGTTGTTTGATCAAATTGCAAGCAATAAACGAAAAACCTGGATTTTGTTGCTGGTATTTTTCCTACTCTTAGCTCTTGTTGGTTATGCGGTTGGTTATCTCTTTATAAGATCTGGACTTGGTGGTTTGGTTATCGCACTGATTATCGGCTTTATCTACGCTTTGTCTATGATTTTTCAATCGACAGAGATTGTCATGTCCATGAATGGAGCGCGTGAGGTGGATGAGCAAACGGCACCAGACCTCTACCATGTAGTGGAAGATATGGCTCTGGTCGCTCAGATTCCTATGCCCCGTGTTTTCATCATTGATGATCCAGCCTTAAATGCCTTTGCGACAGGTTCTAATCCTCAAAATGCGGCTGTTGCTGCGACTTCAGGTCTACTAGCTATCATGAATCGTGAAGAACTAGAAGCTGTTATGGGACATGAAGTCAGTCATATTCGTAATTATGATATCCGTATTTCGACTATTGCAGTTGCCCTTGTTAGTGCTATCACCATGCTTTCTGGTATGGCAGGTCGTATGATGTGGTGGGGTGGAGCAGGTCGCAGACGAAGTGATGATGACCGAGATGGAAATGGTCTTGAAATCATTATGCTAGTGGTTTCCCTACTAGCTATTGTACTGGCACCTCTCGCTGCAACCTTGGTTCAGCTCGCTATTTCTCGTCAGAGGGAATTTCTGGCAGATGCATCTAGTGTCGAGCTGACTCGCAATCCCCAGGGAATGATTAATGCCCTAGATAAGTTGGACAATAGCAAACCTATGAGTCGCCACGTCGATGATGCTAGCAGTGCTCTTTATATCAATGATCCCAAGAAAGGTGGGGGGTTCCAAAAACTCTTTTATACCCACCCACCTATCTCAGAACGGATTGAACGTTTAAAACAGATGTAAAATGAAGGCTGGAAAAAAGTCTTTAAAATCTGAAAAACGCATAATATCAGGTGTGAAAACTTGATATTATGCGTTTTACTATGGGAAGATTTACTTCTTTTTCTCCTAAAATTGTGTTTTTGCCCCACCTATCTGCTATGTTGCAAATTTATAAATCTTCTAAATTAACTAGCTTCAAACCGTGTTCTGTCATGCGATAGATGATCGAGCAGATTTCTTTTAAGAAACGACGGTCATGCGAAACAGTGATGAGACCGCCTGGATCGGTTGCAAAGAGTTTTCTGATTTGGGGTTGAGAAGTGGGAGAAAAGTTTCGTGTGGGTTCATCCAGCAGGAGAAAGTTTGGTTTGCGCAGGACTAAATCCAAAAGCAGGAGTTTTCCCTGTTGTCCGCCAGATAAGGAGCGAATTTGATGCTGCATTTCTGGATAACTGAAATTGAGACTAGCTAGGTGAGATTGGATTTTCTGTAGTTCCTCTTTTTCCCCAGTTTTACTGAGATAGGCTATTGGGGATAAATCCAATTGCAGTTTTTTGTGGTAATCTTGTGGCATAAAACCAAGTGAAATCTCTCTTTTATCATTCAGAAGTCTCTGTAACTTGGCTAACAGAGTTGATTTCCCAACACCATTTGGCCCGATAATACCGATTTTTTCTTGGCCACGGACAGTTAGTTGTAGTTTTTGAACCAAAACTCGGTCGTCAATGGACAAATTTTCTTTTTCCAGTTGGATTAAGACTTTAGATGCCGGTAATGGCTGTATATCTGAGAAAAAAAGTCTAATTTCTTCCTCTTCAAGTGGTTTTTGAGTCATGGACTGAGCTGCCTTTTCGTAGCGTTTTTCTTGTGAGAGGACAGTTTTCATCTTTTTAGCCAATAGGCGACCGGCAGTACTATCTTTGGTAGCTCGAAGCGCAGTTTCTACATTTTGCTTAACTCTCCGATGTTTTTCCATGGTTTTATCGTAGGCTCTTTGGTTGTTAGCAGCTTGCTGACTTTGTTTGGCAAAATTAGCCTTTCTCTGCTCACTATAGCTATCATAGTCTAAATGCTCTACTAGCGTTTCCGCTTCTTTACGGTGTTTGACCAGTCGCAAGTGAACAATAGTGTCTGCCGTTTCAGAAAGAAAGTCTTCATCATGGGAAATGAAAATAACGGTTTGCCGAGTCTTGCGAATCTGACCTTTTAGCCAATCAA
>ERZ1023302.66-NODE-66-length-14661-cov-5.484801_pt1 | contig 14661 bp, 9 predicted proteins | sample MGYA00380473_ERZ1023302 | MGnify/ENA primary metagenome ERZ1023302 (study PRJEB33173, sample SAMEA4830380) | metagenome | study: EMG produced TPA metagenomics assembly of the PRJEB25223 data set... | reverse complement strand
TAATCGAACCAGAAGAGCAAAAAGCAGCTTTCATCGAAGAAAACCGTAAAAAAGCAGCTCGTCGCCGCGTATCACGTTAAGAAACAAAAGAAGTTGGGATTATTCTCAACTTCTTTTTTCTATTCTTTTAAATAGCTAGGTCAAACTTCAACTGTGGCTTAACAGGGTCATAATCCACCAACTCAAAATCTTCTGCTTTGATATCAAAGAAATTAGTCCCATCAGGAACATTTAAAACCAAGCGTGGTTGGCAGTTTGACGGCTCCCGACGGAGCAATTCCTGAGCTTGTTCAAATTGATTATCATAGATATGGAGGTTGTTGATGAAGTAGAAGAACTTCCCAACCTTCCAGCCAAAATGTTTGGCAATCATCATCTGCAAAGCCACATACTGCATAGCGTTGATGTGGTGGGCCACCAGCATATCATTCGAGCGCTGGGTCAAGGTCGCATCCAGATAGATTTCTCCATCTATACGGCGGACATCAAACATGGTCTGAAAGGCGCACGGGAGCAGCCCATCTGTTTCTTCGAAAGCTTGGTAATCCCAGAGCGAAATAATATTGCGGCGGTTCCAAGGATTGGTTTCCAACTGTTTGAGAAGCTTATTGATAATGTCGTGTTTCTTAACAACGGCACCATAGCGCTCACCAATGGTTCTCGTGTCTCCAACTTCCCAGTCATTCCAGTAGTGAACATTGTACTTGTCATTAAGCACTTCTAAGCTATTTGACTGGTCTTGGTAAATCCAGAGAACTTCTTTGATGGCGGATTTGATGGCAATGGGACGCAAGGTTGTGATAGGAAATTCTCCTTTAGATAAGTCGTACTCGGAAAAGGCACCAGTTACATACTTGGAATTAGCAACAGTCCCATCCTTGTACTTAGGACGAGCCTGCTCTGAGAAAACACCTTCCTTTAGAATGCGTTCAATATTCTCTTTAAAAATCGTATCTGCTTTTGTCATTTACTCTCACCTCATTCATTGTCCTAACTAGTATAGCATAAAAAATAAAAGAGGAACATTACTAACTCTAGGTTAGCATTTTCCTCTCTCATTATCTTATTGCAATACAAGTGATGCTGCTCCGATAACTCCAGCGTCATTTCCTAGAGTTGCAAGAGCTAATTTAGTAGATGTGCGTACTTGTGGGAAACTATTTTCATCGTAAACTTTTTGAACACCTTGTAGAAGGAATTCTCCCGCAGCTGACACACCACCACCGATGACGATTGTTGATGGGTTTAGGATTGAACCAATGTTAGCACAAGCGATTCCCAAGTAACGTGAGAAGTTACGGTAAACAATCAAAGCAAGGTCGTCTCCTTCTTTTGCGAGATCAAAGACAGTCTTAGCAGTTACTTCTTCTCCGTTATCAATCAAGCGTTTCAAGGCTGCATCGCCTTCGTATTCATCGGCATAGCGACGAGTCAAGTTGACAATCCCTGTTGCTGAAGCAACTGTCTCAAGGCAGCCTTTTTTACCACAAGTACATGAGATTGGTTGGTCAAAGTCAACAGTGATATGACCAAGTTCACCTGCTGCACCAGCAACACCATGAAGCAATTTGCCTTCTGCGACAATACCACCACCAACACCAGTACCGAGTGTCATAAAGACAACGTCTGGTTGGTTATCTCCAGCACCCATCCAGCGCTCACCAAGAGCTGCTACGTTGGCATCATTATCGATGAAAAATGGAATGCCCAAAGCTTTTTCAATCTTTTGTTTGATTGGTTGAAGGGTTTTCCAGTTCAAGTTGTAGGCACCGATAACAGTCCCTTTGTCACGGTCAACCACACCTGGTGATCCCATTCCAATGCCTTGGAAGTCCGCTGCTGCCAATCCAAGCAAGTCCAAACGATGTTGAATAGACTCAATCATATCATCAACGATATGACTTCCCTCATCCAAAATGTTGGTCTTGATTGACCATTTTCCTTGGATTTCTCCTGCTGTTGTTAAGATTGCAAATTTGATAGAAGTTCCACCAAGGTCAATCCCAATAATCTTTTGACTCATCATATTCTCCTTTTTCATTGTGTAGTAATTGAAAATGCTTACAGTACTAGTATATCAAAATCCATTCACTTATGCAAAGGTTTGCGTAAATGAATTATAAGGAATTTTTTCGCCTACCAGTATCTGTTAATCATCTAAATGATCAATGGCATATTGAGCTGCATCATTTGAAAATTTATCAAAATCAGAAGTTAATTGTCTATACATACGTTTTTTTGACATGTGGAATAACGAATTATAACTTTTTGCCTTTCCTAAAGCAGCAGAATATTCACTATTGCTATCATTACTAGAAGAAACTGTACTTGCTTGACCTTCCTTCCAAACTCCGTCAGCGCCAACATAATAACGTCCACCATCAACCCATTCATTGACAGCCATTTTACCATCCGATTTTAGATAGTAATTTCCTTGCCATGTACTGTAAGCATAAGAACCATCTGATGTCAAATAATACCAAGCTTGATAAGAAGAGTCATAAATCCATTCACTCTGTGCCATTTTACCATCAGCTTTCAGGTAATAGCTTCCCTGCCATGCATTTTTCACTAGATTTCCATTTCCATCAAAGTAGTACCAAGCGCCGTCCTGCTTAACCCAACCACTTGTTGTTGCTGAACTTGTGTTGATTTGAATAGCCGTTGACTGTTTTGCTTTAAAAGCACCCTTAGGAGCATTTTTCAATTCGCAAGCCACACCATCATGATCACGGTCTAACTTGGCAGAATAACCAGGTTCTCCCTCGTGAATATCCGAATAGCCATTCGCCCAAGCTTCCTTACAGCTCGAAAAATGGATGTTTTCTTCCGCCAAAACTGGTTGTGAAAACAAGGCTAAAATTGGCAACGTCACCAGACTCATTTTTAAAAATAGACGTTTATTCATTTCTTTCTCCCATAATTATGATATCGATTTCAATATTATTTTATCAAACTTATTTCAGCAATTCAAGGAAACTTCTGGTCTTTTCTACAAACTCCTTTGGTTTTGCCTTATTCAAGACATGAGGGCCATCAGGAATGATCTGAAACTGCGAATCTGTTAACAGTCTATGGAGAGCTTTCATAAAACTAAGATTCGGTTTATCTTTGCTGCCACAAATTAGTAAGGTTGGATAGGAGCAAGTCCCTGCTATATCCGTTAAATCAAGTGTCTTCAATTCCTCAGAAACTCCGACCATAAGAGTCTTGTCTGCTCCCTGTTTTTCAAATACTCTTTTGGGAAGTAGTTTAAAAATCAGCAACTGAAGATAAAATAGGATATTCCCTGCTAATTTAAGCGGGCATCCTGACAGAATCAAAGCTCGAAGATTTGGTAAATCGTAACTGGAAAGTTCTAGTGTCAGGGCAGCACCTAAGGACAATCCAATCAAAACAAAAGGTTCTGTCTCTTGAGCTAGGTGCTGATAAACTCGCTCTTTAGCTTGTTGATAGTTACTAACTCCAGAAGGAAATAACTCGATAGCCTCAGAAGGATAATCTGTCAGTAGATTCCGAACTTCTTTCCAAGACTCTGCTGACTGCCCTAACCCATGCAAAAATATCAATTTCATCTAGTTCTCCTCAAGGCTTAGTTCATACAAGCCTCTCACTGCATTACAGCCGTAAATAGCTTCTGCTTGGGTTAAATCTGCCAAGGTCAAGACTTTCTCTTCTACCTGTCCTGTTTCTAGCAAATGCTGACGGTAAATTCCTGGCAAGATTCCAAGTCGGATAGGCGGTGTGTAGAGTTTTCCAGCGATTTTCAGAACCAAATTTCCTATAGAGGTTTCAAGCAGTTCTCCTGACTTATTGTGGTAAATCTTCTCTTGTTCTCCTAGGCTCAAATGCGGTCGGTGAGTGGTTTTAAAGTAGGTAAAGGATTGATTCAAAGCAGCTTCCTGAAGGCAGACTTGGGCCTGACAAAAGCTTGTACTGAGAGGGGTTAATACTTGACGATTGACTTCTATCTCTCCAGATTTGCTAAGGCTGATTCGCAAGCGGTAATCTTGATTAGCTTCACAATCCTGACACTCTTCCTCAATCTTGTGTCCCAAGTCTTCTGCATCAAAAGGAAAGGCAAAATAACGACTAGCTTTTCTCAGTCTTTCCAGATGTTGATCTTCAAACAGCAGGTTCTTCTGGCTGATTTCCCCTGTCGTAATCAGTTGGAAGCGAGCTTGTTTACGATAAAGAACTGCTGCCTTTTGATGAACCTCTCGGTATTCAGATTCCCATGTGCTATCCCAAGTAATCCCTCCGCCAACTCCATAAATGGCTTGACCTTTGTGAAGTTGAATGGTACGAATGGCCACATTAAAAATCCGTCGTCCATTTGGAAGCAAGAGACCAATCGTTCCACAGTAGACTCCACGCGGTTGAGGCTCCAAGTTCTTGATAATCTCCATTGTCGCAATTTTCGGTGCACCCGTTATGGAACCACAAGGAAAGAGTGAGCGGAAGATTTCAACAAGGTCCACATCCTCTCGCAACTGACTCTTGATGGTCGAAGTCATCTGCCAAACAGTTGAATACTGCTCTACCTGGCACAGACGCTCCACGTGCTCGCTCCCAACTTCAGAAATACGGTTCATATCATTGCGCAAGAGGTCCACAATCATCATATTTTCAGAGCGATTTTTGGGATCCTGTTCCAACCAACTGGCCTGTTCAAGATCTTCTTGGTCAGTTACCCCACGCTGAGTCGTCCCCTTCATTGGTCGTGTTGTCAACTCGCGATCATTTTGCTCAAAAAAGAGCTCTGGGCTCATGGAAATCACTGCCATCTCGTCATGTTCCACATAGGCATTGTAGCCCGCCTCCTGCTCTACCACCATACGATTGTAGATGGCAAAAGGATTGGCACTTAACTTTTGCTTGAGTTGGACGGTGTAGTTGACCTGATAGGTGTCTCCCTGCCTCAAGTGATGGTGTATCTGGGCAATGGCCTTTTCATAGTCTGCTGCAGACGTTACTTCCTGCCAATTTGAGGGCAAATCAATATCCTCATAAGTCAGAGGAATAGGGGAAGTTTCTACGCTATCATGAACAGTAAAATAAAGCAGGTACTCTCCCAGTAGGGGATCCTTGTGAACTGCTAATTTTTCCTCAAAAGCAGGTGCAGCCTCGTAGCTGACATACCCCACCACATAATAACCTTGCTCTTGGTAGCTTTCCACTTGTGCCAGCAAATCTGCCACTTCTTCTACATTTCTCGTTTTCAACTCTTTAATAGGCTGGGTAAAGGTATATCTCTCCCCTAAAGTCCTAAAATCAATCACTGTTTTTCTATGCATACCTTAAGTATAGCATAAAATAAGAAAACCCTCATCCGCAAAGCAGATGAGAGATTTCGATTATCTAAAGATTGAAGTTTTAAAGCTATCTGTTTGTTGAAGAAGTTGTCTGAAAACTTGGAATTTGAAGTTTCTTGTTTCCCTCTCATCTAACTGATTTTTCTTCAAATCTCTTTCAACAGCCTGCTTAAATCCTTCTTGCAATTCTTCAAAGGTGCTATATGTTTTTTGATTGATAGTAACAGGACGAATACCTTTAGTTTTTAACTCTTCTACTACTTTCTTAAAATATCCCTTTTTAAATGCTTCCATAGTTAAAAATTCCCCTTTGGAAATCTTAGAAATAATAAAGTTATCACTAAGTCCAGCATGACCTTCATCTCTAGATGCTTGCTTAAATTTATTAGAAGCATATCCTAGAACACCTTCTTCAAAACCATAGTAGCCCCACATACGGAAAGTATTATGTTTAAACATCAAGGCACCTGGTGAACCTACACTATTCTTTCCTCCACCATAAATACCAGTCATATAATCTATCGCAATATAACTTGTTTCAAAATCAGCTGGATTATAGGTATTATTTCCTACAGCTCTGTCTGACATTAATCCTTGATCAACTAAATCATCAACACTAGAAACAGAAAGTTTTTCTTTCTCTTCAGCAGTCAACTGACGAACCGTATCATACTGAGCTGTTTGACTAACAACCTTAGGTTCAACTTTTTTAAACCATTTAGTAATAGCTTCTTTACCTTTAGAGATAACTGCATCTCCTTCCAAGTAGTCCACCATCATGAGAGTATCGTTATAATTTTTCATATAACTATCTAACTCTTTCCTATTTTCAAATTGAGTTGGGGAGGCATTATAAATTAGATCACCATCATTTTTTCTTTCAAATGACATATTGAGACCCAGTGCCCCCCAACCCGGCTGACCTGGAACAGGAGACTGGAATAATCCCTGAGCATAAGCTTCAGGTCCCATATTTTCACGTCTACCATACCCTCCTAAGTAAATCCAAGTATCATTAACGTGAGTCAATTCATGAGTGAAGACAGATATACCATACTCACTTAATACATCAAACACCTCATAATTAACCCGATTTCTTCCTCCAGCATGCGCACCATAACCATGGTAAGCATACCAACCTCCCATAGGACCACCTACAAGATTAAAGAATTCTCGAGCTGGGGCGTAATCTCTTCCTTTTCTATCTACAGCATTCTGGTCTACCCATTCACTTCCTGGGATGCTCAATCCTTCCCAAACAGCAGTAACATTCTCTTTAACCATTTTACCTTTGATATTATCAGGTAAAATCTTATACCAAGTATCAACATGGTTTCTATGAGCAGTTGCTACATATTTCACCCACTTATCAAAATCTTCATTTTTCCAATTAGGGCGTTTTTCACGGCTGACAAATGTCATAGTACTATAGTTCGATAAAATTGCTAAATGAGTATTCTTCAACGTTAAGAGAGGTAGGATATATCCTTGATAATACGGTGCGGTTAAATTATCGTAAACTCGATATTTGGCATCTTTAATCTCCTCTACTAAGGATGGACGTTCCTCAAATTGAATATAATCCTTAGTCGTTTCTTTAAACCATTCCCCTGTTGTTTGATAATTAGTCAACAAAGAGCGATTGTAGTCTAAATAAGTCACCAAATCCTTCTGCTTCGTTTCGCTAGCAAATAACTGCTTGAACGTTTCTGCATTTTCTGAACCTTTTAATCTATTTTCTCCAGATGATCCTAGTCGGATTAATCGATCTAATAGATCAATCTTTTCACCATGGAAAGTTGGTTTAAAGAGCATCAGTTTTTTAATATTATAATCTGAGAATTTAACATCATAATAACGATTGATATAAGTCAAAGCAAGCAATATAGCCGTCTTATTATCCATGATTTTTTGTCGTAAAGCAGCGACAGCTCCACTAGATTCTCCATTGATGTGCAACCACTCATTTTCAAACATTGTTTTTACAAAGGTAGGCAATTGTGTTTTAACAGCATCTAATGACTCATCTAAGAATAATCTCTTAGTTCTATTCAATTTGTTAGCATTATCTTTATCAATACCTAGAACTTGGTAAGTAGACTCTGTATACAATTCTACTTTTTTCAATTCTTCAACAAGGTTATTTATCAGTGACGAATCTAGTGGATGTACTATATGTTCTGATGTATACACCACATTTAAATCTTCAACCTGATATTCCGGTAAATTAGTTATCGAAAACTTACCAGTAGAGGTTACCTTATATCGCTTCTGACTACCATCCTCAAAATGAAGCATGATAGTATCAATATCACTGCCATCTACAACGAACTCTGTTCCTTTCAACCCTACAATCGATTTGATTTTCTTAGTCTTCAATATTTCCTGTTCAGGAGTGAGAGCATTTCCTTCATGAACAATAAATTCTTTATTGTAATAAGGAGTAAATTTAGTCAAGTTCTGGTAAATTAATTGGTTTTGGGATTGATAATCCTGTATACTTTCAAATTGATCAGTATTTTTCCAACTTTCATTGAGTCTGTCTACCAAAAGACTTGAGTCGCTCATCAAGTTGGGAGCTGTAATATTATAAGAGGCAACCTTTTGCTTTGCTTCTTCCTCGGAAATACGCTTAAACTTAGAATCATTCCCTGAGTCACCTGAGCTGATACCTTGAACACCAAAAATATTATTAATTTTTTGCATAAACCAATTATTATTTAAATCACCATCTGACCCAAATAATTCTTTTCCTTTGGTAACTTTTGCATAGCTGACAACCTTATCAATTGCTCCATAAGGCCAGACTGTTGCAGTAACTCCACCAGCTTGTCCACTGCGTTTAATTTCTAACGTCCCTTTAGCAACGGACTCAGTAAGTCTTCCCCAGGTTCCCCAACCTCCACTAGCATTCAATGTTGTACCATTTACTGCAACAAGCATACTCGAATTCGTTGAACCAAGGACTTCAATATTTGCATTTACATAGGCACGTTTAACACGAGATAAGATATTTCTACCTGCAATACCTGCTGTAATAGAATTACCACCTTTAGACTTAATCTTTCCTGTAAAGGATATATTTTCAATTTCGGAATTACCTTCAAGATTATTAACTAAACCAGCTACATGATCTCGACCCTCGAGATAACCTTCAACATTAACATTCTCAATTTTTGTCTTATCTTTGATTACTCTTGCAATTGTTGCTACGTTATCTCCTTGATTGCTATCTGGGAATACCATATTGACATGCTTGAAATCAATATCTTTCACGACTCCTGATTTTATAGTATCAAACAATGGATATTCTAAGTCAAAGATCGAGTGTCTAACATTATCATTTGTACCAAGTAGTTTTCCTTTAAATTCACCTTTGATATAAGATTTTCCATTTCCATCCGGTTTTACATTACGCGAGGAAATATCTCTCCCTAAAATAAACGTACCTGTAGGATTAGATGTCATAGCTGAAATCAAGTCTTTAAAATCATAATAAATATCACCATCATGAGGGATAACTCTCTCCATGTAATAGTCAAATCCCTTAGAAAGACTGCCATCTTTCTTACGAACTACTAATTCTGGTGTATCTGCATGAATTTTAAAGATTTTTTTATTTTCAACAATCTCTTCTTCTATAGAGCTAACGGCTAACACAGCATCCTTAGACGTTGATGATGTAACTTTTAAGTATAATTTACTCAAATCGGTCGGTTTATCAGACAAGTGTGTAACCTGACTTTCTTGACCATTTTCAAATTTCATCAGAGAGACTGTCTGGATATCTTTCAATTCTAGTTTCTTAAGATTCAGCTGAATTAGTTCTTCTGAAATACTCTCCGTCTCATCATCATTTCCTCTGTTATATACCATATCCGTAGATAGAGTGTATTCTTTGTAGTAATCTAGCTTTTCAAACAAAGCAGTTAAATGATTAGTTTTAAGATTTTCTTCTGTTAAAACAAAATCCTTAACAACTTCCTCTCCTTTTTTCAGAGTTGCAGTTATTGATTTTATTTGAGTATTTGCTGGATTTTCCAAAGTATACGTGACCGTAACTTTTCGATCTATGTCTCTCTTTTCAATAGATAGAGTCAAACGTGGCTTTTCAGACAATTCAACCAATTTTTCAATAGTTGCAGTTAATTTTTCAACAGCTTCATTAACTTCACTTTGTTTAGACTCGTTAGTGTTTACAGATTTTGCTGCTGTAAGAACTGTTTCTAACTCTGCCCATGTTTGATTTGTATAGTTCTCTTTATTTTTCTTGGTAGCTGTATCGATAGCGCTTCCCAAAGCTGTTTTGTCAACAGATAAGTCAGCAAGGGCTGTTTTCAAACTTTTCTCTGCTTCGTTTATTTGTTCTTGGGTCGCTGTTCCGTTATCTTTTACTTCCTGAGCTTTATTTTTAGCTGTACTCAAAACCGTCCAAGATTCCATGCTGAAATCAGTTTCAGTTTTTCCCTGTGCAATCTTAAGTTGATTTTCGAGTTCAACTTTATCTGTATTTAATCCAGAAATTGCTGTTTTAAGACTTGCAGTCTCAGAATTTACTTCACTTTGTTTAGCATCTGTATTAGCTGCAACTTTTTCAGCTTTTGTCTCGCTATTTACCTCAGGCTGTTTTACAGGCTCTGAAGCATAGACACCTTTTGCAGTTTCTAAAACAGGTCCAAGAGCATTGTAACTTGCTGTAGAATAATCAGTAGGAGAAACTGAACTAGCTTTATCAATTTGATTATTTAACTCACTTTTATCAACTGGTTCTTTAGTACCAATACCCTTTATTTTATCTTCTTGTTTCGGTGTTTCTTCCGCAGTCTTCTCTTCTTCAGGAGCTTCTGGTTGCTTTTCTGGAGAGACTGGTGCCTTTTCGTCTTCTCTTGGCTCGACTGGTTCACCTACTTGTTCAACTTTTGGTTCCTCTGTTGGTTCTGTTTGTTTTTCTACAGCAGGCGTTTCAACTTTTGGTTGTTCAACAGATTGATTAACAGTCTCCTCTTTTGGTTCTACAGTTTCTTCAGCCTTGGTATCTGGAATTTTATCTTCTTGTTTCGGTGTTTCCTCTACAGCCTTCTCTTCTTCAGGAGCTTCTGGTTGATTTTCTGGCTCGACTGGTGCCTGTTCGTCTTTTCTTGGCGCGACTGGTTCACCTGCTTGTTCAACTTTTGATTCCTCAGCTGGTTTGTCTGATGGTTGACTTTCTGGCTTAACTGCTACTTTTTCCTCTGGTTTTGACTCAACTTCTCCACCTACTTCTTCAACTGGAGCTGGTTCTGCTGAATCTTCTTTCCCCTCTTCTACTTTAGGAAGGGTGTCGTCAGTAGGTTTTACCTCCGATTTTGGTTCTTCCTTTGGACTTTCTTCTGTTCTAGGTGCTTCTTCTTTTGGAGCTTCCTCTGTCTCTACTACTTGGTTTTCTGTCCTAGCTTGCTCCTGATTTGTTGTTGATTGAGGAGTCTCAACTTCGACTACAGTCACCTCTCCAGGTTTTGCTGAGGTTTCTTCTAAAACAGTGTCCAAGCCAAGCGTTTTGAGGATGTCACCTGATAGATAACCAACATAGCGATAGCCATCCATTTCAACAACACCCTCTCGACTAGCCAGCGCTAGGGTCGCAACTGGGTCTACAGCCCCTGCACTAGGAAGAACTACCAATCCCATAGCTCCAACTAGAAAGACGCTAGCAATTTTCTTTCTCTTGTAGATTAAAAGCAAGCTCCCAACAGTCAGCAAACCAAAAGCTGTCAAAACAGATGCTTCTGTCCCTGTTTGAGGCAACTGATCTTTTTGATACACCAAACCATATACAACTTCATTCCTGTCAGGCTTTCCTGTCTGAATTAAATCTTTAGCTTCTTGTGAAATAATCCCTTTATTTACATAGTGATAGGTAGCTGCGTCCACTACAGAAGGAGCCATCAAAAGGCTTCCAAGAAATACAGAGCCTACAACTCCCTTAATCTTACGAATTGAAAAACGGTCTTTTTTAAACACTTTTATCTCCTTTATTCATTCTCAAAACTTCCTAATAGCATCTTGCGGATAGTGCGCACGCGCACCTCCGATTAATTTTGGACGACTAGTCAGTGCCGTTACATGGGCATGACCAATCTCTCTCAAAATAGGGCGAATCGGAACCTGAACATGCTTGACATGCATGCCAATTGCAGTGTCTCCGATATCCAATCCAGCATGAGCCTTGATAAATTCAACCTCAACTGGATCCTGCATAAACTTAAAGGCTGCCAACTGCCCCGAACCTCCTGCATGAAGAGTAGGATGGACACTGACAATTTCCAGACCAAACTGCTCTGCCACCTGACGTTCAACAACGAGAGCCCGATTGACATGCTCACAACCTTGAACTGCTAAATGGATACCTCTACTACCTAGAATACCCAAGATAGTCTCCACTATCAGCTCACCAATCTCTTGACTGGATTCTTTCCCAATCTGACCACCTAGCACCTCACTAGAAGATAGACCTAAAACAAAAAGGGCCCCCTGCTTCAAATTGGTCTTTTCTAAAACATCTTCCACTACCTGACGTGTTTCTCTTTGAATCTGTGTCTCGTTCATCTCTGTTACCTCTGTTGTCACTCTTCTATCATACCGTTTTTTCTTGTTTTTAGCAAGATAGACAACCTAGAAAGTTTGCCCAATTACGCATAAAACTCCCAGAATTGACTGGGAGTTAGCTAGTTTCTATTCTATTTATATATATTTCAACTTTCGTTCCTTTTTGGGGTCTAGAATCAATCTTCATCTGGTAATTGGCTCCAAAATGAAGTTTGAGCCGTTGATCGACATTTTGAAGACCAACTCCCCCACGTTTGAGTTGACTTTGACTACTATCACCAGCATCTTGGAAGCCAACGCCATCATCCTCAATACGGATGACCAATCCCGAATCCTGTTTCTGGACAGAAAGTTTAATATGGCCCTGACCTTCCTTTTCCTTAATGCCATGGTAAAGAGCATTTTCTACAAGGGGTTGTAGGACCAGCTTGGGTAAGACTAAATTATCAAAGGCAACATTTTCATTAATTTCGTATTCCAGCTTATCTCCATAGCGTTGTTTCTGGATAAAGAGATACTGGCGGACATGATTGATTTCGTCAGAGAGACAAATCAAGTCCTTGCCTTGATTGAGCGCCAAGCGGAAATAGGTTGCCAAGGACTTGGTCACCTGCACCACTCGCTGACTATCATGAAATTCAGCCATCCAGATGATGGTGTCCAAAGTGTTATAGAGGAAATGTGGATTAATCTGGCTCGAAAGGGCTTGAAGTTGGTACTGACGGGTCGTTTCTTCCTGGCTACGAATAGCTACCATCAACTGATCAATCTGATCCAACATGGCATTAAATTGGCGAGTTACTTCTCTCAGTTCATAGGCACCAACTTCCTTGGCACGAAGATTTTGAGCACCAGAAGCAATTTCCAACATGGTTTCTCTCAAATCCTTCAAAGGAGCAATCCAGCGTTTAAGACTGAACCACACTAAGCAGAGACAAACAAGAAGAGATGTGACACTGGCCCCAAGCAAGGTCCACAAGAGCTGACTCCGAACCTGGTCTAACTTTTCCAATGATGACACGCCAAGTACCGTCCAATCAGTTCCTGCAATCTTCTCTTGACTGACGTAGGATTTGTGACCAGGAGTATAACCCTGACCTGTCTCGATGTAGGGTTTCATAGCCTCCATTTTGCTAGACGAACTATAAACTGTGTGTTGAGGATGGTAGACAAATTCATGGTTTTCATTGATAATGAAGGCAAAGCCCTGCTGCCCCAACTGGAGTTGATTGAGATAGGCTTCCAGAGTTTCATAAGAAATATCCAAACGAAGCACACCAAGATTGGCTCCCTTTGCATCAACAAGTTCTTGAGTGACAGAAATGACCCACTGACTATCTGATTTACGAGCTGGAGTCAAAACAGGCATAGCTCCCTGATGAATAGCCTTTTGGTACCAATCCTCAGCCATCATATCAGAGGAAGTTTTCATCTGCACACTGTCATCTGTAGAAATGACCTGACCAGATTTGGTCACCAGCACAACAGTTTTCAAGTCCTTATCTGACTTCAAGATGGTCAAAAACAAATCTCGGATTCCCTCGACCTTGTCTTGACTGGGATTCTCAGCATAGGCCAGAACATCCGTCTGCTGGGTCAAACCAGTCGAGGTGGTTTCTAGTTTTTTGATATAAGACTGAATAAAGTGGCTAGTCTGGCTGATGGTTGTTTGGCTGTTGCCCTCAATGGTGGCCTCAATGGCTGAAGAACTTGATTGATAGTAGAAAGTTCCAACCAGAGCTAGGAGAATGAGAAAGACCAGAAAGATGGAAATAACCATTCTAACTAAAAGAGAAGAACGCTTCATCGGTCTTCTCCCTTCTTAAACTGACGAGGTGTCACACCTGCAATCTGCTTAAAACGTTGGGTAAAATAGTTCATATCTTCAAAACCAACCTTCTCTGCGATCTCATAAATCTTCAGATCTGTAGTTAAAAGCAAGAGCTTGGCTTGTTTAACACGTTCTCTCACCAGATAATCCTGAAAAGGCAAGCCCAACTCTTTCTTAATCAAGGAACTCAGATAGGTCGGACTAAAACCTAAGTCACTGGCTAAAGACTTTAAACTAAATTGGCTATCAGCCAGATGAGACTGGATTTTCTGGGCCATGTTTCCTTCAAACCTATTAGTCAATAAATCTTGTAACTGCTCTTCTTTCTCTTCCTTGTCTAGTTTTTGTTTGATTTTCCCCAACATTTCCTCAATATCCTGACGAGAAAAGGGTTTGAGCAGGTAGTCGTCCACACCTAGTTTGACAGCAGACAAGGCATAATCAAAATCATCGTAACCTGTTAAAAAGACCAAATGAACCTGAGGATAGGTTTCTCGTACCAGACTGGCCAACTGGATGCCATTTAGATGAGGCATGTTGATATCGGTTAAAATGATATCTGGCACCTGCTTTTGGATCAATTCCCAAGCCTGCCTTCCATTTTCAGCCTGACCGATGATTTCCATATCGTAGGCTGCTACATTGACCAGTTTAGTCAAACCTTGTCTTACCAGATATTCATCTTCTACGATTAAGATTGTGTAGGTCATGCTCTGCTCCTTTACCACTTACTAGTATCAGTATAGCAAAATTCTCCTCTAACTGCTTAGGAAAGACCTCTTATACTCAATAAAAATCAAAAAGTAAACTAGGAAGATAGCCACAGGTTTCTCAAAGTATAGCTTTGAGGTTGTAGATAAAACTGACGAAGTCAGCTCAAAGTATAGCTTTGAGGTTGTAGATAAAACTGACGAAGTCAGCTCAAAGTAT
>ERZ1023302.60-NODE-60-length-14961-cov-4.939420_pt1 | contig 14961 bp, 12 predicted proteins | sample MGYA00380473_ERZ1023302 | MGnify/ENA primary metagenome ERZ1023302 (study PRJEB33173, sample SAMEA4830380) | metagenome | study: EMG produced TPA metagenomics assembly of the PRJEB25223 data set... | reverse complement strand
AAACCAAGAGTTGTATAATAAAATAAATATTTAAAGCAGGAGGTTCTGGAAATGAAAAAGTCTAAGAGCAAATATCTAACCTTGGCAGGTCTTGTCCTGGGTACAGGAGTTTTATTGAGCGCGTGTGGAAATTCTAGCACGGCGTCAAAAACCTACAACTATGTTTATTCAAGTGATCCATCTAGCTTGAACTATCTAGCAGAAAACCGCGCAGCAACATCCGATATTGTTGCAAATTTGGTAGACGGGTTATTAGAAAATGACCAATATGGGAATATTATTCCATCATTAGCAGAGGATTGGACTGTTTCTCAGGACGGTTTGACCTATACCTACAAACTTCGTAAGGATGCCAAGTGGTTTACTTCTGAGGGAGAAGAATATGCGCCTGTAACTGCCCAGGATTTTGTGACAGGTTTGCAATATGCAGCTGATAAAAAATCAGAAGCCTTGTATCTAGTGCAGGACTCTGTTGCTGGTTTGGATGACTATATCACTGGTAAAACAAGCGACTTTTCAACTGTCGGTGTCAAGGCACTTGATGACCAAACGGTTCAATATACTTTGGTTAAACCAGAACTTTACTGGAATTCAAAAACACTTGCAACGATACTTTTTCCTGTTAATGCAGATTTCCTGAAATCAAAAGGGGATGATTTTGGGAAGGCGGATCCATCTAGTATTTTGTACAATGGACCTTTCTTGATGAAAGCACTTGTCTCAAAATCTGCTATTGAATATAAGAAAAACCCTAATTACTGGGATGCTAATAATGTCTTTGTAGACGATGTGAAATTGACCTACTATGATGGTAGCGACCAAGAATCACTGGAACGTAATTTTACAGCTGGTGCTTATACTACGGCTCGTCTTTTTCCTAACAGCTCCAGCTATGAAGGGATTAAAGAAAAATACAAAAACAATATCATCTATAGTATGCAAAATTCAACTTCATATTTCTTTAATTTTAACCTAGATAGGAAGTCTTACAATTATACTTCTAAAACAAGTGACATTGAAAAGAAATCGACCCAGGAAGCAGTTCTCAATAAAAACTTCCGTCAGGCTATCAATTTTGCTTTTGACAGAACATCTTATGGGGCTCAGTCTGAAGGGAAAGAAGGTGCAACAAAGATTTTGCGTAACCTAGTGGTTCCTCCAAACTTTGTCAGTATCAAGGGAAAAGACTTTGGTGAAGTTGTAGCCTCTAAGATGGTCAACTATGGTAAGGAATGGCAAGGTATCAACTTTGCGGATGGTCAAGACCCTTACTACAATCCTGAGAAAGCCAAGGCTAAGTTTGCGGAAGCTAAGAAAGAACTCGAAGCAAAGGGTGTTCAATTCCCAATCCACTTGGATAAGACTGTGGAAGTAACAGATAAAGTAGGCATACAAGGAGTTAGTTCTATCAAACAATCAATTGAATCTGTTTTAGGTTCTGATAATGTAGTGATTGACATTCAGCAATTAACATCAGATGAGTTTGACAGTTCAGGCTACTTTGCTCAAACAGCTGCTCAGAAAGACTATGATTTATATCATGGCGGTTGGGGACCTGATTATCAAGACCCGTCAACCTATCTCGATATTTTTAATACTAATAGTGGAGGATTTCTGCAAAATCTTGGACTAGAGCCTGGTGAGGCCAATGACAAGGCTAAGGCAGTTGGACTGGATGTCTATACTCAAATGTTGGAAGAAGCTAATAAAGAGCAAGATCCAGCCAAACGTTATGAGAAATATGCTGATATTCAAGCTTGGTTGATTGATAGTTCTTTAGTTCTTCCAAGTGTTTCGCGTGGGGGAACACCATCATTGAGAAGAACCGTACCATTTGCTGCTGCCTATGGTTTAACCGGTACAAAAGGGGTTGAATCATATAAATACCTCAAAGTACAAGATAAGATTGTCACAACAGACGAATATGCAAAAGCCAGAGAAAAATGGTTGAAAGAAAAAGAAGAATCCAATAAAAAAGCCCAAGAAGAATTGGCAAAACATGTCAAATAAAATCTAATTGTAGATAAGTTTGTGTAAGAAGTCTTTGTGCTTAAAAACGCATAATATCAGGTATATAAAATCCTAGATGTTATGCGTTTTGTTATAGGAAGATTTATTAGATTTTATCCTCAAATTGAGTTATTCCCGACTTTATCCGTTGAAATATTATAAGGAGTATTTATGAAATTAAAATTATTAAGAGTAGATACTAAGGTGATTATGTGGAGTTTCTTACTTGTTCTGTCTAGTCTACTTGCTTTGTTGCTTCCCCTTATCTTAAAGGGTTTAATAGATGGGAGTTCTATTGAAAATATAGGTTCCAAAGTATTTCAATCGTTTTTGATTTTTATTGGTCAAGCCTTGTTTTCTTCTATTGGTTACTATCTGTTTAGTCAATCGGGTGAAAAAAGATAGCAAAAATCAGGAAAAAAGTGATAGAGGGGTTGATTTATGCAGAGAAATCCTTCTTTGATAAGAGCCAAAGTGGGGAGTTGACTTCTGCCATTGTCAATGACATGAGTGTCATTCGTGAGTTTTTAATTACGACTTTCCCAAATATTATTCTGAGTTTAGTTATGGTACTTGGTTCCATTGTAGTCTTATTTAGTCTTGATTGGAATCTTTCTCTACTTTTATTCATCACTCTTCCTTGTATGATGTTTATTATCTTGCCCCTTTCCAATATCAGTGAAAAGTATAGTCGTCGTTTACAGGAGGAAATCGGATTTTTAACAGGGCAATTGACTGAAAAGATTCAAGAACATGAATTAATTAAGACTAACCAAGCAGAGAAAAGTGTACAGGATGTTTTGGATAATTGTATTGAAAGGGTACAAAACAATTCACTGAAATCAGATAGGGTTACTTCTTTTGAGACCCCGTTTGCTCTCTTATTTATCTTTGCGACTATAGTTGTGATGCTAACCTATGGGGGTTATCGGGTCAGCGCAGGATATATATCTGTGGGAACCTTGGTTTCGTTTTTGATTTACCTCTTTCAATTACTTAATCCTATTAGTAATATAGCTAATTTTGTAACTATTTATTCTAGTAGCAAGGGATCTTCAGTTGCACTGGAGAACTTGCTTGCAGTTCCTAAAGAAAAATTTGAGGGAGGAAAATCGGTATCAGGACAAGGGTTGAATTTTAACCATGTCTATTTTGGTTATGATGAAAATCGACCTGTCTTAAAGGATATTACTTGTTCAATTTTCAAGGGGCAAAAAATTGCTTTTGTTGGACCATCTGGATCAGGAAAATCAACGATTGTGCGTTTGTTAGAGCAGTTTTATAAACCGCTTTCAGGAGATATTCTAATGGAGCAATCAAGTATATATGATTTTAACTTAAAAGAATGGAGAAGTAAAATCGCTTGGGTTTCACAAAATAATGCAGTCTTATCTGGCAGTATTCGTGACAATCTTTGTCTCGGTTTGAATCGCTTAGTAACTGATGATGAATTGATGAAAGTGCTAGACTTAGTATCACTAGGTGATGAGATTCGCTCCATGAAAGAGGGACTAGATACTGAAGTTGGTGAACGCGGACGATTCTTGTCAGGGGGGCAAAGCCAAAGACTTCAAATAGCTAGAACCTACTTAAAAGATGCTGAAATTCTTATATTTGATGAATCCACTGCTAATCTTGATGCGTATTCTGAGTATGCGATTATCAGTATCCTCTATTCTGCATTAAAGGAGAAGACGGTTGTGATTATAGCGCATCGTTTGTCAACGGTAAAAGATGTGGATTGTATTTTCTTCTTAGAGGAGAGGAAAATCACTGGCTCAGGAACTCATAAGGAACTACTGGAAAATCATGAGCGTTATGCTCGTTTTGTGCAGGAGCAAATGATAGAGTGAAGGTGTCTTTTGAGATTCACCATTTTATAGTCTATTAAAGGGAGCAGGAAAAACTCCCTTTTTATATAGTTTGAAACTATAACTAGCTCTTGAAAAGAAGAAAATGAGTTGATGAAAATAAGTGGTACAATAGTTACTATAGATTTGGAGGTATTGTATGAGCAAGGAATTACACATTAACACAATTTTGGCCCAGGCGGGTATTAAGTCAGATGAAGCGACAGGTGCATTGGTGACACCGCTTCATTTTTCAACGACCTATCAGCATCCAGAGTTTGGTCGATCTACTGGGTTTGACTATACGCGCACTAAAAATCCAACTCGTAGTAAGGCTGAGGAAGTCTTGGCGGCTATTGAGTCAGCAGACTATGCCCTAGCGACTAGCTCAGGGATGTCAGCTATTGTACTGGCCTTTAGCGTCTTTCCAGTAGGAAGTAAGGTCTTGGCAGTGCGTGATCTTTACGGTGGTTCTTTTCGCTGGTTTAACCAAGTGGAGCAGGAAGGTCGTTTCCATTTTACCTATGCCAATACAGAAGAAGAGTTGATTGCCGAGTTAGAAAAGGATGTGGATGTTCTCTATATCGAAACCCCAACCAATCCCTTGATGTTGGAATTTGATATCGAAAAACTAGCAAAATTGGCTCATGCTAAGGGTGCCAAAGTGGTGGTGGACAATACCTTCTATAGCCCTATCTACCAACGTCCGATTGAAGATGGAGCAGATATCGTTCTCCATTCAGCAACCAAGTATCTAGCAGGCCACAATGATGTCTTGGCTGGAGTGGTTGTGACCAATAGTTTAGAACTATACGAGAAGCTTTTTTACAATCTTAATACAACAGGGGCAGTCTTGTCTCCATTTGACAGCTACCAGTTGCTTCGTGGTCTCAAGACCTTGTCTCTTCGTATGGAGCGCTCAACAGCTAACGCCCAAGAAGTGGTTGCCTTTTTGAAGGATTCTCCAGCAGTTAAGGAAGTTCTCTACACTGGTCGTGGAGGCATGATTTCCTTTAAAGTAGCCGATGAAACACGCATTCCTCATATTTTGAACAGTATCAAGGTCTTCTCTTTTGCGGAAAGTTTGGGCGGAGTGGAAAGTCTTATTACTTATCCAACGACTCAAACTCATGCTGATATTCCAGCAGAAGTACGCCATTCTTATGGTTTGACAGATGACCTCTTGCGTTTGTCTATTGGGATTGAGGATGCTAGAGATTTGATTGCAGATTTGCGCCAAGCCTTAGAAGGATAAGACAAAGATGGGAAAATATGATTTTACAAGCCTGCCCAACCGTTTAGGGCACCATACCTATAAATGGAAAGAAACAGAAACGGATAGTGAAGTTCTACCAGCTTGGATAGCGGATATGGACTTTGTGGTCTTGCCTGAAATCCGCCAAGCCGTGCAAACTTACGCAGACCAACTGGTTTATGGTTATACCTATGCCAGTGAAGACTTAATTAAGGAAGTTCAAAAGTGGGAAGCTACACAATACGGTTACAACTTTGACAAAGAGGCTCTTGTCTTTATCGAGGGTGTGGTACCAGCCATCTCAACAGCTATTCAAACCTTTACAAAAGAAGGCGAGGCGGTTTTAATTAACACGCCTGTCTACCCACCCTTTGCTCGCAGTGTCAAGTTGAATAATCGTAGATTGATTACTAATTCCTTAGTGGAAAAGGATGGTCTGTTTGAGATTGACTTTGACCAACTTGAAAAGGATTTGGTGGAAGAGGAGGTTAAACTCTATATTCTTTGCAATCCTCACAATCCTGGTGGACGTGTTTGGGAAAAAGAAGTGTTGGAGAAGATTGGCCAACTCTGCCAAAAACACGGTGTTTTGTTAGTTTCGGATGAGATTCACCAAGATTTGACCCTCTTTGGTCACAAACACCAGTCTTTCAATACCATCAATCCTGCCTTCAAAAATTTTGCTATCGTCTTGAGCAGTGCCACTAAAACATTTAATATTGCTGGAACAAAAAATTCCTATGCAGTCATTGAAAATCCTAAGTTGAGACTGGCTTTCCAGAAACGCCTGTTGGCCAATAATCAGCATGAAATTTCAGGCTTGGGTTATTTGGCGACAGAAGCTGCCTATCGATACGGTAAAGATTGGCTAGAGGAACTCAAGCAAGTCTTTGAAGACCACATCAATTATGTGGTAGATCTATTTGGAAAAGAGACTAAAATCAAGGTCATGAAACCGCAAGGTACCTACTTGATTTGGCTTGACTTTTCAGCCTATGACCTGACTGATGAAACATTGCAAGAGTTGTTGAGAAATGAATCCAAGGTTATCCTCAACCGTGGTTTGGATTTTGGAGAGGAAGGAAGTCTCCATGCCCGCATCAATATAGCTATGCCCAAATCTCTGTTGCAGGAAGTCTGTCAGCGGATTGTGGCTACTTTTGCCAAACGTTAAAAATCCAGTCTTCTAGGAGAAAAGTCTTCCTAGAAGGCTATTTTCATAGGCGAAAATATGGTATAATAAAAAGATAAGGTAAAGGTGAAAATATGGCTAAATTGATTCCGGGGAAAGTTCGTATCGAAGGTGTTGCCCTTTATGAAACTGGTAAGGTTGATATCATCAAGGAAAAGAACAATCGGCTCTACGCTCGCGTTGCAGAAGAAGAACTGCGCTATAGTTTAGAGGATGATTTGGTTTTTTGTGCCTGTGATTTTTTTCAAAAGAGGGGCTACTGTGTGCATTTGGCAGCGCTAGAGCATTTTCTGAAAAATGATGAGCGTGGTCAGGAAATCTTGTGGAGTCTGGAAGAAGGTCATGAAGAAAAAGAGGCTGTTGAAACCAAGGTGACCTTGGGTGGCAAGTTTTTGGATCGAATTTTATCTCCAAAATCAGAATGCGCCTATGAGTTATCAGCTGTGGGTCAGGTGGAAGCAGGAACCAATCATATCTTGTGGACTCTGAGAATCGGCCAAATCAATAGCCAAAAATACTATGTCATTCGGGATATTCCACTTTTTTTAAGGATTGTCGAGCAGAGAAAGTCGTATATGATTGGCAAGATTTATGAGGAGTCTCTTTCTTGGGAAGCCTTTGATGATGCCAGCCAAGAACTTTTGACTTTCTTGCACGGACTAACGGAGGAAGGGCTGGTTCCAGACCTCTTTTTCCAAAACCAAGGTCGGCACCTCTTTTTCCCTCTGACCTTTTTTGAGCAGGGTGTGAATTTACTGATGGCCTTGCCCCATTTTCAATTTGACCATCAAGTGGATAGCTACCAAACCCTGCTTTTTCAGGATATGCATGCTGATGCCAATCTATTTGCCTTTACAGTAACAGAATACTCGGATTATTTTGAAATGGAAATCAGTGAGAGTCCTAGGGTTAATGTCTTTTATCAGGGAGCAGTACTTTTCCATAAAGGTCAGGTTTATTTTTTAACAGACCAGCAGATGCGTCTTCTCAAGGAAATTAAAGTGTTACCTGTGGGTCAACAAGGAAAGAAATACTTGCAATTTGATAGCAGTGATCGAGACAAATTGGCCTCCTGTCTGACTCTTTTTATCCAGATGGGCACCGTTTCAGCTCCAGAACGTCTACAAATCAAAACTTTTGCGCCCTCTTTTTACTTTGACAGGGAAGAAGATAATCGGATTCGTTTAGAAATTCAGTTTGATTATGGAAATAGACAGGTATCTAGCCGACAAGAGCTAGAAGAATTACCATTTTCAAGTGACGCGGACTTAGAAGAAAGAATTTTCCAAGTCTGTTTGGCTGCGGGCTTTGAAGCCGATTTTCAATCTTGGCGTCAGGCCTTAAAAGCGGAGTCTGTCTATCATTTTTTTCATGATATCATTCCAGTCTTTGAAAAACTCGGGCATGTTGACCTATCAGATAAACTAGAAGAGCTTTATAGCCTAGCGAGTCCTCAGGTGCAGATTGCCTCCAAGGGAGGTCTCTTGGAAATCCAGTTTGATTTTCAAAATATTGCCCAGGAGGAAATCGACCAAGCCATGCAGGCCTTGGTTGCCAATCAGGATTTTTATATTGATTCGTCTAATCAAGTTTACTTTTTCGATGAAGAAACCAAGAAAATTCGGCAAAATCTACAGGAACTGGGGCAATTTGAATTAAAAGATGGGACCTTGCAGGCTCGGAAATCCTTGGCCTACAGTTTAGCTCATCTCTTTGAAGGGCGAGACCGTGTTTCTTTTTCACAAGAATTCCAGAATCTGGCCCAGGATTTGACACATCCAGAGGACTTTCCTCGACAGGCTACTCAGGTTCAGGCTGACTTGCGAGATTATCAGGAAAAGGGAATTGGCTGGTTGCAGATGCTCCATCATTATGGTTTTGGTGGGATTTTGGCTGATGATATGGGACTTGGGAAAACCCTTCAGACCATTGCTTTTTTGACTAGTCAAGTGACAAAAGAAAGTCGGGTTTTGATTCTCGCTCCGTCAGGTTTGATTTACAACTGGGCAGATGAGTTTCAGAAATTTGCCCCACAGTTGGATGTGGCTGTTGTTCATGGTTTGAAAGCAAGTCGTGAGGAGATTCTTGCCGAGAGCCATCAAATCTATGTGACTAGCTATGCCACCTTCCGTCAGGACAGTGAGTTTTATCAGGGGATGGCCTTTGACTTCCTTTTCTTAGATGAGGCTCAGGTCATGAAAAATGCCCAGACCAAGATTGCCCAGACCTTGAGACAATTTGTGGTGCCGTCGGTCTTTGCCTTGTCAGGAACTCCGATTGAAAACCATCTGGGTGAGTTGTGGTCTATTTTCCAAATCGTCATGCCCGGACTTTTGCCAAGCAAGAAAGAATTTATGAAATTGCCAGCAGAGCGAGTGGCTCAGTTTATCAAGCCTTTCGTGATGCGACGCAAGAAAGAAGAAGTTCTGACTGAATTGCCAGACTTGATTGAGGTGGTTTATAAAAATGAACTGGAAGACCAGCAAAAGGCTATTTACCTTGCCCAGTTACAACAGATGCGAGACCATCTGGCTCAAGTGTCAGAACAGGAATTTCAGCGAAGTCGTGTGGAAATTTTATCTGGTTTGATGCGCTTGCGTCAAATATGTGACACTCCTGCCCTGTTTATGGAAGATTATCAGGGAGCCAGCGGCAAACTAGATAGTCTCCGAGACCTACTGGTACAGGTGGCAGACGGCGGACACCGTGTCTTGATTTTCTCTCAGTTCAAGGGAATGTTGGAAAAAATTGAACAAGAACTGCCAGACTTGGGCCTGACATCCTTTAAAATTACGGGTTCAACCCCAGCCAAGGAAAGACAAGACATGACCAAGGCCTTTAACCAAGGAGAAAGAGATGCCTTTCTGATTTCCCTCAAGGCTGGTGGGGTCGGTCTGAACCTGACAGGTGCAGATACAGTGATCTTGGTTGACCTTTGGTGGAATCCTGCGGTGGAAGCGCAAGCCATTGGCCGTGCCCATCGGATGGGTCAGGAAGAAACGGTTGAGGTCTATCGCTTGGTGACCAAGGGAACCATTGAAGAAAAAATTCAGGAACTCCAAGAACAAAAGAAACATCTGGTGTCACAAGTATTGGATGGCACAGAGTCACGTGGTAGTCTGACCCTAGCAGAAATTAGAGAAATTTTGGGAATTTCTGAAGCCAGCACTTGAAAAATCAAGACAATACGCTATAATGAAGTGTTGAAAGGAAATAGAAAATGAAACAAGAACGATTTCCATTGGTGTCAGATGACGAGGTCATGTTGACTGAAATGCCAGTCATGAATCTCTATGATGAGTCTGATCTGATCAGTAATATCAAGGGTGAGTATCGAGATAAAAATTATTTAGAATGGGCTCCTATTACTGAAGAAAAACCAGTAAAACCGATTGAAAAGCAAGTCGAAAAACCTAAAAAGGCTCCTTTAGGGGTTAAAAAAGAAGGAAAGAGCTATGCGGAGGTGGCGCGTGAAGAAGCGCGTGCGGACTTGAAAAAGAAACGCTCTGCTAACTACCTAACTCAGGATTTCAGCCTTGCGAGACGTCATTCTCAGCCCAGTCTAGTTAGACAGGGCAATCAACCGACAACTCCTTTCCAAAAGGAAAATCCTGGTGAATTTGTCAAATATAGCCAAAAATTGACCCAGTCTCATTATATCTTGGCGGAAGAAGTTCATTCTATCCCTACCAAGAATGAAGAAGTGTCAGCACCTGCTCCAAAGAAAAACAATTATGATTTTCTAAAGAAGAGCCAAATCTACAATAAAAAAAGTAAACAAACAGAACAAGAACGTCGGGTTGCCCAAGAGTTGAATCTGACCAGAATGACAGAATAGGGGAGAAAACATGTCAAAGACATATCATTTTATCGGAATTAAGGGATCAGGGATGAGTGCCTTGGCCTTGATGTTGCACCAGATGGGGCACAAGGTTCAGGGATCAGATGTTGAAAAGTACTACTTTACCCAACGCGGTCTTGAGCAGGCAGGAATTACCATTCTTCCTTTTGATGAAAAGAATCTAGACGGTGATATGGAAATTATCGCTGGAAATGCCTTTCGTCCAGATAACAACGTCGAAATTGCCTATGCGGACCAAAATGGTATCAGCTACAAACGTTACCATGAGTTTCTAGGTAGCTTTATGCGTGACTTTGTTAGCATGGGAGTAGCAGGAGCACATGGAAAAACTTCAACGACAGGTATGTTGTCTCATGTCTTGTCTCACATTACAGATACCAGCTTCTTGATTGGAGATGGGACAGGTCGTGGTTCGGCTAATGCCAAATATTTTGTCTTTGAATCTGACGAATATGAGCGTCACTTCATGCCTTACCACCCAGAATACTCTATTATCACCAACATTGACTTTGACCATCCAGATTATTTCACAAGTCTCGAGGATGTTTTCAATGCCTTTAACGACTATGCCAAACAAATTACCAAGGGTCTTTTTGTCTATGGTGAAGATGCTGAATTGCGTAAGATTACGTCTGATGCACCAATTTATTATTATGGTTTTGAAGCTGAAGGCAATGACTTTGTAGCTAGTGATCTTCTTCGTTCAACAACTGGTTCAACCTTCACCGTTCATTTCCGTGGACAAAACTTGGGGCAATTCCACATTCCAACCTTTGGTCGTCACAATATCATGAATGCGACAGCCGTTATTGGTCTTCTTTACACAGCAGGATTTGATTTGAACTTGGTGCGTGAGCACTTGAAAACATTTGCCGGTGTTAAACGTCGTTTCACTGAGAAAATTGTCAATGATACAGTGATTATTGATGACTTTGCCCATCATCCAACAGAAATTATTGCGACCTTGGATGCGGCTCGTCAGAAATACCCAAGCAAGGAAATTGTAGCAGTCTTTCAACCGCATACCTTTACAAGAACCATTGCCCTGTTGGACGACTTTGCCCATGCTTTAAACCAAGCAGATGCTGTTTATCTAGCGCAAATTTATGGCTCGGCTCGTGAAGTAGATCATGGTGACGTTAAGGTAGAAGACCTAGCCAATAAAATCAACAAAAAACACCAAGTGATTACTGTTGAAAATGTTTCTCCACTCCTAGACCATGACAATGCTGTTTACGTCTTTATGGGAGCAGGAGACATCCAAACCTATGAATACTCATTTGAGCGTCTCTTGTCTAACTTGACAAGCAATGTTCAATAGGATGTTCCCATGGAAATTCCAATTAAGATCATTCAGGCAAGCAAGTTTGATTTGCCTGAGATAGGGGCACTTCAGACCTCGTCTTTTCCAGCTGAAAAGCAGCAACTTTCCCATATTTTAGAAGAAAGTATCCGTAAGTGTGCGGATACCTTTCTTCTAGCTAGGGATGAAAATCAACTTTTAGGCTATATTTTATCAAGTCCCCAGTCAGACAATCCGCAATGTCTAAAAGTACATTCTTTAGTCATCGAGTCTGACCATCAGAGACAGGGCCTGGGAACACTTCTTCTTGCAGCCTTGAAAGAGGTGGCAGTTGAGCTGGATTACAAAGGGATTCGTTTGGAGAGTCCTGATGAGCTGCTTTCCTATTTTGAAATGAACGGTTTTGTTGATGAAGAAGAAATTTTGCTCTATGCAACTAGCCAGGGCTATAGTATGATTTGGTTTAATCCCTTTTATCTGGAGGAACAATGAAAATCAGACAAGCAAGATTAGAAGATTTGGATCGGATTGTTGAACTTGAATTTGAAAATTTTTCGGTCGAAGAAGCCATTCCTCCTTCTGTCTTTGAAGCACATTTGAGAGAAATTCAGACCTCTTTTCTGGTTGCTGAAAAAGAAGGAAGAATCATGGGTTATATCGAAGGACCAGTTGGCCTGCACCGCCATCTGCAAGACCAGTCTTTTACAGAAGAAATAAAAGACTATAGTCATGAGCCTGGTGGTTATATCTCTGTGACCTGTCTGTCTATTGCCAAGGAGGCACAGGGACTCGGACTGGGTCAGAAATTGCTGACAGCCTTGAAAGAAGTTGCTCTTGAAGATGAGAGAGATGGCATTAATCTAACCTGTCATGACTATCTCATCGCCTATTATGAAAAACATGGATTTGTCAACGAAGGCCAGTCCCAGTCAACCTTTGCAGGGGAAACATGGTATGATATGGTCTGGGAAATGAAAAAATAAGTTAGGAAAAGTATCATAGATTGCTTTTTTTGGACTTTTAAGATATAATATTATGGATTATCAACAAGGAGGAAAAACTTTTGAGTGAAAAGTCAAGAGAAGAAGAGAAATTAAGCTTTAAAGAGCAGATTCTGAGAGATTTAGAAAAAGTAAAAGGCTATGATGAAGTTCTGAAAGAAGATGAGGCAGTAGTTCGCACTCCTGCAAATGAACCTTCAGCTGAAGAACTCATGGCTGATTCCTTGTCAACGGTAGAGGAGATTATGAGAAAAGCTCCTACCGTGCCTACTCACCCAAGTCAAGGTGTACCAGCTTCTCCAGCAGATGAGATTCAAAGAGAAACTCCTGGTGTTCCAAGTCATCCAAGTCAAGATGTACCTTCTTCTCCAGCGGAAGAAAGTGGATCAAGACCAGGTCCAGGTCCTGTTAGACCTAAGAAACTTGAAAGAGAATACAATGAAACCCCAACAAGGGTAGCTGTTTCCTATACGACGGCAGAGAAAAAAGCAGAACAAGCAGGTCCAGAAACACCTACGCCTGCTACAGAAACAGTGGATATCATCAGAGATACATCACGTCGTAGCCGTAGAGAAGGAGCAAAACCCGTTAAGCCTAAGAAAGAGAAGAAGTCACATGTGAAAGCTTTTGTGATTTCATTCCTTGTATTCCTTGCCTTGCTCTCAGCAGGTGGTTACTTTGGTTACCAGTACGTGCTAGATTCCTTATTACCTATCGATGCTAATTCTAAGAAATATGTGACGGTTGGAATTCCAGAAGGTTCAAACGTTCAAGAAATCGGTACGACGCTTGAAAAAGCTGGTTTGGTAAAGCATGGTCTGATTTTTAGTTTTTATGCCAAGTATAAAAATTATACCGACTTGAAAGCAGGTTACTACAATTTGCAAAAGAGTATGAGTACAGAAGACTTACTCAAAGAGTTGCAAAAAGGTGGAACAGATGAACCGCAAGAACCTGTACTTGCGACTTTGACAATTCCAGAAGGTTATACCTTGGATCAGATTGCTCAAACTGTGGGTCAATTGCAAGGTGACTTCAAAGAGTCTTTGACAGCGGAGGCTTTCTTGGCTAAAGTTCAAGATGAGACGTTTATCAGTCAAGCAGTAGCGAAATATCCTACTTTACTGGAAAGTTTGCCTGTAAAAGACAGCGGTGCGCGTTATCGTTTGGAAGGATACCTTTTCCCAGCTACATACTCTATCAAGGAAAGCACAACTATTGAGAGCTTGATTGATGAGATGTTAGCTGCTATGGATAAGAACCTATCTCCTTACTATAGTACTATCAAATCTAAAAACTTGACTGTCAATGAGTTGTTGACCATTGCTTCCTTGGTCGAAAAAGAAGGTGCCAAGACAGAAGATCGTAAGCTCATTGCAGGTGTATTCTACAATCGTTTGAATCGTGATATGCCACTTCAAAGTAATATTGCAATCTTGTATGCCCAAGGAAAACTGGGGCAAAATATCAGTCTAGCTGAGGATGTTGCGATTGATACCAACATTGATTCACCTTATAATGTTTATAAAAATGTAGGTCTCATGCCTGGTCCAGTCGATAGTCCAAGTCTGGATGCGATTGAGTCAAGCATCAATCAAACTAAGAGCGATAACCTCTACTTTGTAGCAGATGTCACAGAAGGCAAGGTCTACTATGCTAACAATCAAGAAGACCACGACCGCAATGTCGCTGAACATGTCAACAGCAAATTAAACTAAACAAACTAAAATTATGTGATACTTCACATAATTTTCTTTAGAAAATATTATCAGAAGAAAGTTGAGAAAAATGGCAGAAAAAACATATCCTATGACCCTTGAGGAAAAGGAGAAACTTGAAAAAGAATTAGAAGAATTGAAATTGGTTCGTCGATCAGAAGTGGTAGAACGCATTAAGATTGCCCGTTCATACGGTGATCTTTCAGAAAACAGTGAGTACGAAGCAGCTAAGGATGAACAAGCCTTTGTCGAAGGACAAATCTCTAGCTTAGAAACAAAAATCCGCTATGTTGAAATCGTCAATAGCGACGCAGTTGCCCAGGACGAAGTAGCGATTGGTAAAACAGTCACCATCCAAGAAATTGGTGAGGACGAAGAAGAAGTTTATATTATCGTAGGTTCAGCTGGTGCGGATGCCTTTGCAGGTAAGGTTTCAAATGAAAGCCCAATTGGGCAGGCCTTGATTGGCAAGAAAACAGGTGACACAGCAACCATTGAAACGCCTGTTGGTAGCTATGATGTAAAAATCTTGAAGGTTGAAAAAACAGCCTAAAAACAGAAAAAGGAGTGGGGAGGCGATGTGCTTCACTCACTCCTTTTTCCATTTTGCTATTCTTCGAAAATCTCTTCAAACCACGTCAGCGTCGCCTTGCCGTATGTATGGTTACTGACTTTGTCAGTTTCATTTACAACCTCAAAACAGTGTTTTGAGCTAACTTCGTCAGTTTCATCTACAACCTCAAAACAGTGTTTTGAGCTGACTTCGTCAG
>ERZ1023302.59-NODE-59-length-15028-cov-4.490884_pt1 | contig 15028 bp, 10 predicted proteins | sample MGYA00380473_ERZ1023302 | MGnify/ENA primary metagenome ERZ1023302 (study PRJEB33173, sample SAMEA4830380) | metagenome | study: EMG produced TPA metagenomics assembly of the PRJEB25223 data set... | reverse complement strand
AAGCTTGTGGTGAATGTCTTTAAGCCATGTTCTTAGTTCTTTGCGTACTTTGGCATCTAACGCCCCAAATGGCTCATCTAACAGCAGCAGTTTTGGCTCAACCGCCAATGCCCTTGCCAAAGCGATGCGTTGACGTTGTCCACCAGAGAGCTGATGGGGGTATTTTTCGGTGGTGTGTGCCAATTGCACCAACTCAAGCAGGTCATTAACTCTGTGTTTAATGGCGGTTTTGTTTGGTCGGGTGTTTTTTGGCATCACCTTTAGCCCAAATGCCACGTTATCAAACACATTCATATGACGAAACAGGGCATAGTGTTGAAACATAAAACCAATGTGGCGCTTTTGTACTGGCACATCGGTCACATCCACGCCATCAAATAAAATACGCCCCGTGTCTGCCACTTCCAGACCTGCGATGATGCGAAGTAGGGTGGTTTTGCCACAACCAGAAGGCCCTAACAGACTGATAAGCTTGCCTGTGGGGACAGACAAATTAATGGATTCTAACGCAGTGAAGGTGGAAAAAGTTTTGCTCACGTTGTGAATGTCAATGCTCATATCAATGCCTAAAATCTCAATGCCTAAAATTTCAATGCTTAAAATCTCAATGCTTAAAATTGTCCAAAAATGGGTGATGTCAAAACTGTGTCAACTGCCCCTTTGTGTTTGTCGATGGCTTAACCATTGCTGTAGCAGCAAGGTCAATAACGCCAACAACGCCAACAGACTAGACAGGGCAAAAGCGGCGATGAAGTCATATTCGTTATACGCAATCTCAACCAATAATGGCATGGTGTTGGTCTGTCCACGGATGTGACCTGATACCACACTCACCGCCCCAAATTCACCCATGGCTCGCGCGTTGGTTAATATCAAGCCATATAACAACGCCCATTTGATGTTTGGCAAGGTTACATGAACAAACATCTGCCAGCCTGACGCCCCAAGCGTCAATGCCGCTTGCTCTTCGCTGTTACCTTGCGACTGCATCAGCGGAATCAGCTCACGTGCCACAAAAGGAAACGTCACAAACAATGTTGCCAAAATGATACCGGGTATGGCAAAAATCACCTGAAAACCAAAATACTCAAGCCAACCGCCCAACCAAGAGTTGCGACCAAGCAACACCACAAACATAAGCCCCGCCACCACAGGCGACACCGCAAACGGCAAATCCAGCAAGGTGGTCACCAGCTGCTTGCCACGAAACTCAAAACGGGTAATGAGCCAAGCTACCGCCACGCCAATCAACGCATTTAGTGGTACGACAATGGCGGCAGTCAACAAAGTCAGCTTAATGGCGGCTAGGGCTTCAGCTTCGGTCAATGCTGCCAAATACAGCTGCCAGCCAGCCTTTAGGGCTTCATAAAACACCGCACATAATGGCACGACCAGCATCAGCGTCATAAACACCACCGCAATGCTAATCAATACAAATTTCAGCCATGGGCTGTCTTTGGTGGCAGGTTGGCGTTGGTAGGGATAAGCATTTTTGGATAACATCAGTAGTCTGCTCCCATACGACTGCTAAAAAACCACTGTAAGGCATTAATGGCAAACAAAATCACAAAGGAAATCAACAACATAAACAATGCCACTGCCGATGCCCCTTGCACATCAAAGGCTTCAAGCTTACCAATGATGACCAAAGGCAAAATCTCAGACTTCATCGGCAGATTGCCAGCGATGAAAATCACCGAGCCATACTCTCCTGTTGCACGGGCAAACATCATGCCTGAACCCATCAACACCGAAGGCAACAGCTGGGGCAGTATCACCTGATAAAATGTCGTCCAACGAGTCGCCCCAAGCACCGCCGCCGCCTCTTCATATGCCACCGACAGCTCAGCCAGCACAGGTTGCACCGCACGGACAATAAAAGGCAGGCTCACCACCACCAACGCCAACCAAATGCCAATCGGTGTAAATGCCACCTTAAACGGCATCCATTGACCGATTAAGCCATTAGGGGCATAAAGAGTTGCCAAAGAAATGCCCGTCACCGCTGTTGGCAAAGCAAAAGGCAAATCCACCAAGGCATTGACCAACGCTTTTGCAAAAAAATCATAACGCACCAGCACCCAAGCAATGACCATGCCAAAGACGATGTTGGTTAAGGTGGCAAGCAAAGAGACTTTTAAAGTGAGATAAAGTGCTGCCAAAACCCTAGGCTCATTAATCACCTGCCAAAAACCCAAAACACCAAGCTCTGCTGTGCTGACAACCATGGCAACAAAGGGTAAAAACACCAACAGCGATAGGGCAAACACACTGACACCAAGGCTTAAATGAAAAAATGGCATCACTCGCCGTCTTTTATTGGGTTTGAGTGCGTTTGGCAAAGGGCTTGTGGCGGTTGTGGTGCGTGTGGTCACGTCGGTTATCCCATGTCTTCGTGCTGGGATTAATGGCATCGGATATTGGTGGATTTTGGCGATATTGGGGTTTATGCCAATTTGGATTTAACCCATCATGGATTTGTGGTTGCCAGCTGATCAAATACGCCACCATCTTTAAAATAAGTGTCCATGATTGTCCCCCATTCACCGAAAACCTCTCGTGGGTCAAAAGTGGTGAGTTTTGGCAAGGCGTGGCTATTTTTTGCCAAAATCTCAGCGTTGCTTGGACGCAAATACAAATCAGCTGCTAACTGCTGAGCATCATCGCTCCATAGATGATTAAGATAGGCTTTGGCTTTTTCGGTTGTGCCACGTTGTTCGGTAACTTTATTGACCACCGCCACAGGATTGGTTGCCATCACGGTATGGCTTGGATAAACAATCGATACCTGTCCTTGACTAAATTTATTCACCGCCATGTTGGCTTCGTTTTCAAAGGTCAACAGCACATCACCAACCCCACGTTGCAAAAATGTCGTGGTTGCTGCTCGTCCGCCATTTTCATAGACAGGAACGTTGCTTAAGATGTCTTTTACAAAGGCATCGGTTTTGTCTTTATCGTTGTTAAAGTGGTGCAAGCCATAACCATACGCCCCCAAAAAGGCATAACGCCCATTGCCTGTTGTTTTTGGGTTGGCAAGGACAATCTCAACCCCTTCTTTGGCAAGGTCTGACCAATCATGAATACCTTTTGGGTTGCCATCACGCACCAAAAACACAATCGTACTGGTATAAGGCACGGCATTGTTGGGGAATTGCTCACGCCAATCTGCCGATACCAAGCCCTTTTCTACCAACATCTCAACATCAGATGCCTGATTCATGGTTACCACATCAGCTTGTAAACCATTGGCAACTGACAATGCTTGTTTGCTTGAGCCACCATGTGACATTTGGATATCTGGTTTGTCGCCTTGATGCTTGGCTTGATAATCTGCTAAAAATAAAGGATTAAAGTCTTTGTAAAAATCTCGTGCCACATCATAAGAGACATTGAGCAAAGTATTGATGTCACCTGCTGGTGTGGTTTGGTTGCTGTTTGGCGAATTGCTGTCAGTGGTTTGCTCAGCTTGTTGAGCGGTTTGTTGGCTGGCTTGTTGGTTGTTTTGCTGGGTAGGGGCTCGACCACAAGCCACCAGCATCAATGTGCTGATGGTCAATATACCAGCCAGTTTTAGGTTTGCGGTTGGATTGAGATGATTGTCAAACAGTCCCAAAGGGTGAGAAATGGTTGGTAACATTTTGGTTAATCCTAGCACATGGGTCATTAAATGAAGTCATTGCCAGTGATTGTAAAGTCATAACCATGTCATTAAAAATATTGATTATGTGTATATTAAGTCAAATTTGGAATAAGTGAGCCTGTCAATCATCAATGAATGTTCACAGAAATCATGTTGGTGATGATTGCTGTTTGGCGATGGTTGGGCGATCGCCTTTTAACGGTGATTGTCTTTAATGCTGGTTACTGTATCACATACGCCTTTAACGTCAGTACTTTGTCTCGCACTTGGGCAGCTTCTTCAAACTTTAGCTCTCTTGATAAGGTTTGCATTTGTTTTTCTAGGCGATTGATTTCTTTGGCGAGCAAATCTGGGCTACGCAAAATGGCAATGTCCACATCGGGTAGTTTGGACTGATTGGCAATGGTTTGATTGTCATTGACATGAATATTGACATCATCTAAATGTTCACCTGTGTCAATTTTATCAGTGATGTTGCGACGAGCGGATTTTGGCGTGATGCCATGTTTTTTATTAAACGCCATTTGTTTGGCACGGCGACGTTCAGTTTCATCAATGGCTTTTTGCATGCTGGGGGTGATGCTGTCAGCGTATAAAATTGCTTTGCCATTGACATGACGAGCTGCACGCCCAATGGTCTGAATCAGCGAGCGTTCTGAGCGTAAAAAACCTTCTTTATCAGCGTCAAAGATGGCAACAAGGCTCACTTCTGGTATGTCTAAACCTTCTCGTAATAGGTTGATGCCAACCAGCACATCATGTACGCCTGTTCTTAATTCATGGATAATTTTCATTCGCTCTACTGTGTCAATGTCTGAGTGTAGATAGGCGACGTTGATGTTGTATTCTTTTAGATAGCTGGTTAGGTCTTCTGCCATGCGTTTGGTCAGTGTGGTGATAAGCACTCGTTCGTCCAGCTCACGACGAATATGAATCTCTGACAGCACATCGTCCACTTGTGTCAGTACAGGGCGAATTTCTAACATGGGGTCAACCAAGCCCGTGGGTCGCACCACTTGTTCAACCACTTGTTGGCTATGCTCAAGTTCATATAAGGCAGGGGTGGCAGACACAAAGATGGTGTGCGGGGCGATGCGTTCCCATTCTTCAAACTTCATGGGGCGGTTATCCATGGCACTGGGCAGTCGAAAGCCATATTGTACAAGGGTTTCTTTGCGACTTTTATCACCTTTGTACATTGCACCGATTTGTGGTACGGTTACGTGACTTTCATCAATAAACAGCAGGGCATCAGGCGGAATGTAGTCAAATAGGGTGGGTGGTGCTTCACCAGCAGGTCTGCCAGACAGATGGCGTGAATAGTTTTCGATGCCGTTACAATAGCCAAGCTGCTGTATCATCTCAAGGTCGTATTGGGTGCGTTCTTTGATGCGTTGGGCTTCAATCAGTTTGCCATGTTCTTGAAAATAGGTTAAGCGTTCTTCTAGCTCTGCTTTAATGGTTTTGGCAGCGGCTTCCAGTTTGTCTTTGGGGGTAACATAGTGCGATTTTGGATAAATGGTGATGCGTGGCACACTGCGGACACTTTTGCCTGTTAATGGGTCAAACCAAGCAATTTTTTCGATTTCATCATCAAATAAGCTGACTCGCACTGCCAACTGTTCGCTTTCAGCAGGATAGATGTCTAAGGTCTCACCTCGCAACCGATACGTTCCTCGACCAAAGTCCAGCTCATTACGGGTATATTGCAACTCCACCAAGCGTTTGATGATGGCATGACGGTCAATACAATCGCCCACCACAAGGTGTAACAACATTTTTAGGTAGCTTTCTGGGTCGCCCAAACCATAGATAGATGACACTGATGAAACGATGATGGCATCACGTCTCTCCAGCAAGGCACGAGTGGCAGACAGTCGCATTTGGTCGATGTGGTCATTGATGGCACTGTCTTTTTCGATAAAGGTATCGCTGGCAGGCACATAGGCTTCGGGCTGATAATAGTCATAATAACTGACAAAATATTCCACCGCATTGTTAGGAAAAAATGCCTTAAACTCACCGTATAGCTGAGCGGCAAGCGTCTTGTTGTGTGCCATGATGATGGTGGGTCGTCCGCAACGGCTGATGACTTTTGCCATGGTATAGGTCTTGCCAGAGCCTGTTACGCCAAGCAGTAACTGACCGTGCATACCAGATTCAACCCCTTTGACCAGTTTGTCAATGGCTTGTGGCTGGTCACCTGATGGCACAAAGTCAGTAACCATATCAAAAGCACGGCTAGAGATTTGTGTGCCACTGGCATTTACCCCAGTGATTTGAGCCTCATCTTGCAGTTGGCTGGCAAGCTGGTTGAGTTGGCGACTGCTTCTTGGTTCTGGCATTCTCATGGTGTGGTTTTTTTACGCTGTTATCAGTTTGCTATCAGTTTGCTATCAGTTTATTGTCAGATGCTCGTGCCATCAGATGCTTACGTCATCAGTTACCATCATCTAAGACCCTGCCAATATTTGTTGCACTTCTTGTTTTAGACTGGGTAACATTTCATTGAGATTTTTTTGTGTCTGTTGCATCAAGGTGGGTAACAGATGCTGCATATAAGATTGCATGACCTCAGGTTGTTTTTTTAAGATGGCTTGACCTGTGGTAGAACCATAAAACTCAATTTGAGCATCTACTTCTGCTTGGGTAAAGTGCGTTTGGGCAGCTTGCACATAGCTTTGGCTCATTTGTTGGCGGATTTGTTGGAGATTGGTTTTACGATTTAATTGAGTGACGTATTTGTCAACCAAGGCATCTAGCTGAACCAAGGTATGTCGCTGTTTGTCTTGTGCTTGGCTAAGTGGTTGGTTATTTTTGATGACCTCGGCTGTGATGACTTGATAGATAAGGTCAGCTGATTGGGCTTGAATGTCATCTGCCATGTTGTCCATTTGTAAAATACGCATCAGTTTTTCTACCGACTGCTGACTTGGGGTGGCGGCGGTTGCAAAACTTGGTGATGCTGACAAAATAAAAACCGCAAAAGACATTGCCAACATCGATGAGATAGAGGTGGCTTTATTGGTTGATTTGGTTCGTTGTTGGCTTGTTTTGCTTAAGTCAAATTTGGTTAAGTAAAAAGAGGTCATCATGTCTCCTATGCGTTCCTATTGGCTTGCGTCATATGTTGGCTTGCGTCATGTGGCTAAATAATCCCAAATCTTAGCAAATTCTTATCTGTTTGTCCGTATCGATTTGCAACTGATTTTGTCGGTCATTTTTTATCATCATTTTTTTGCCTGTCAACTTTGCCTGTTAACTTTGCCTGTCAACTAAAGTGAAAGCAGGTAAAATAAAGAAAACAGGTAAAATAAAGAAAGACAAAAGCATATGACACAAAACAATCAATAAAGAACAAGCGATGAAAAAAGGCGATTGTCGATTAACAGCATCACTATTTAGATAAAAGGCATTGACTAAATATGGGATAATGAGTAGTTTATAGGTTTATCACTCGTATTGCCGCTGAAAATATGACTGTTAAAAGAATGAAAGGGACTGCGTTAAATCCATAAAATTCAATGGCTATCCCTGTCTTTGGTCTGTTTTTCTCGTTGCGGTTTTTTTTGTCATTAATTTTGTCAACATTAAATTTTATCAACATTGTGTCAATCACATGACCAACTGTGTTAATCACATGACAAAATTAGTAACAACAAGATATTGTAACAACAAGATTGCACAACAAGGCTTTAAGAAATTTTAACACCTTTAACAACATCAACATCTTCAGCAGTTGGGTTTATGGTAGATAATAGGGCAAAACATCATGACCGACAAAGCATTACAAGCGGTATCTCAAGCGGTTATGACCACCGCCAAACAGCGTATTGAGCAAGATAAAACCATTCATTTACAAGACATTGAGCAGTATTCATTCACCGATGATGGTGGCTTGCCAGTGGCAGTTTTGCCAAAAAAGTCTTTGTTTAAATTTAGTCATACTTTGGTTGATGAAGCCTATCACAGTTTAATGCTGGCGACCAGTTATCTGAGCGAAGCCGAACAAGCAGATATTTTAGCAGCGGCTCACTTTGGTGACAAAGCACACATTCAAGACCGTCGTAAATCAGGTGAGCCGTATATCACCCACCCATTGGCGGTGGCGGAGATTTTAGCAGGGTTTCGCTTGGATAGAGACACATTGATTGCAGGCATTCTACATGACACGGTTGAAGACACGCCTGTAACCCTTGATGAATTACAGCAGGTATTTGGTGGGGACGTGCCAAAATTGGTCGATGGTGTGACCAAATTAAAATCATCTGGCCACAATAAGCATCAAAACAAACTGGCAACCTTTTATAAAATTGTCGATGCCACTTTAAAAGACCCACGAGTGCTTATCATTAAGTTGTCTGACCGCTTGCACAACATGTCCACGTTAGGAGCGGTCAAACCTGAAAAGCAACGTGCCACCGCACAAGAGACGCTGTCATTTTATATCCCGCTTGCCAGAGTCATGGGGCTAAATGACATTGCCAATGCCATTGAATTGTTATGCTATCGTAATTTGGATAATGACATGTATGGCAAGTTGTCTGATAAACTGATTCAACATGGCTTGGGGCGTCATTATAAAAAAAATCTCATTCAAGAAAACTTACAGCACGTGCTACATAAACAGCACATCAAAGGGCATGTGCAGGTCATTGACCATCAAGTATCCATGTTTCGTCAGTTTTTTCGCAATCGTGGTGAACTCAATGCCATCTTACGCCAATATGCCTTTGAAGTGGTGGTGGAGACCATTGAGCATTGTCATCAGCTGGCGAACTTTTTTATTGAACGCTATGACATTCCCAACGAGCAGGTAGCAGATCACATCAAGCATCCGCCAGCAGGTGGCAATCAGTCTTTAACTTTGACTTATCGTTATGACACTGACACCATTCAAGTGACTATTTTGACCAAAAAAATGCAACAATCCGCTCGTCTTGGGGTGATGGCGTTAGAAAATGCGTCTAAAGTCAGTCAGTCGGTTATCCAAGCATCGTTGAGTGCCATGAAAGACTTGGTGAGCAGTGAAAACGCCATCGGACTTTTAGGGTCTGCTGATGAAGCTGACTCTAGCGAGCAAGCGGTCAATGACCTTATTCATTATCTCAATGGGCGAAAAATCCTGATTTATAGCCCACAAGGGCAAGTGTATGAATTGCCACGCAGTGCCACCGCCTTAGACTTTGCGTATGCGGTTGGTCCTAAGATTGGAGATGCGGCTGTGTCGGCGGTGGTGAATGGGCAAGCGGTCAGTCTCTCCACGGTGCTGACAGGCACACAAACCGTCGAAATCATCACCGACCCTCAAGGTATGCCTAAAGCAGAATGGCTTGGTTTTGTGGTAACAACTAAGGCACGCAATCTGATTGGTAAATGGCTCAGAGCCTTGCCTGATGTCGAAAAATGCCAGCACGGTGAACAAGCCCTTGAGCGGGCATTATCGACTTATGATAAGCATTTAAGTAATCTGAGTGATGATGATTGGGCAGATTTGCTTGAGTGGCAAGGAGTAACAGACAAACAAGGGTTGTTTTTACAAATCAGTTCAGGGGCGTTGTTGCCACAGTTGGTGGTAACTCGCTTGTTTAGTGACCACATTGCCGTAACTGAGCAAGATAATGCCAACTTAAGCCATCCCCGTAATTTATTGGCAAACATGAGTGGGGTAGAGATTAACTTTGCCAAATGCTGTAATGCCATTTATGGTGATGAAATCTTAGGCTATAACTCTGTCAATCAAGGCTTGATTGTGCATAGACACAAATGTTTTGAAATACTAAACACCAAAAAAGAACAGCCTAACCGAGTATTTCCATTGTCTTGGCGTGATAAAGACAGTCTAAAACAGGTTACTCAAGGTGAACGGGCTCAGTTCACCGCTTATTTGGGCATTCAAGTGTTGCTTGATGAAGAGCAAATCAGTGAAGGCATGATATTGCTAAAACAGCTTAACATTGGTGTGGTGCGTTATGTGACCTTTATCAACCATAGCGTATTTTATGTGGTGGTGCGTAGTCGCAGTCATGCCCAAGAAGGCATTGACGCTTTAAGAAAGCTGTATAACTTCATTAGCATTAAACGATTGTACGCACCCAACCGCTTTGATGACCATCAAGCCAAGAAACCCAATAAAAGAAATCCAATAAAAAATACCAACAAAAAAACTCAATAAAACTGCCAAACTTATCACAAACAAACGCTTTACAAACAAACGCTTCACAAAAAAGCATCGTTAATTGGCATCAATGTCAATCATCAAAGTCAATAAAGATGTGATGATGTTGATGCCCATAAATTACCCTTAAGCCACACAAAAGGAGCATTCCCATGAAAAAGCAAACCATTCACACAGACAACGCCCCTGCTGCCGTTGGCACATATTCACAAGCGGTCAAAATCACCCATCAAGGGGTGAATACTGTGTATATTTCAGGGCAGATTGGCTTTGACCCAAATACCATGACCTTACAAAAAGGCTTTGAAGCACAAGCCCGACAAGTGATGGACAACATCGAAGCGATTTGTCAAAAGGCAGGTGGTGGCTTGTCTGATGTGGTGAAGTTCAATGTATCGTTGACCGACCTTGATAACTTTGCTGCTTTAAATGAATTGTTTGTTGATAGATTGACCGAACCATATCCTGCTCGTGCTGCTGTCCCAGTCGCTGCCTTGCCTAAGGGAGCGGTGGTTGAGATTGAAGCAATCATGGTGTTTGAAGAATAGGTTTTGGTGGGTTATACAATTCCATTCACACATGCCCATTCACACACATCAATGTATTCCCAATCCATATCAAACACGGCTTGTGGCAACTTAGCACAGCAGTCACTTATCCAAGTGGCTTTACCTGTGCCTTTGTACCGCTGTTTTGATTATTTACCTGTCCAATCTAACCCCCCAAGCTCTCCTTTACCAGGCATTGGCTCACGGGTGCAAGTGCCATTTGGCAAGCGTACCTTAATTGGGGTTGTTGTTGCTCATGTGTCAGCCGATGACAGCGATATTGCCACTGGCAAGCTAAAAGCCATTGATGCTGTTTTGGACACATCACCCCTCTTAGACGTTCAGATGATGAACTTTGCCAAGTGGTTGGCAGCTTATTATCATTATCCATTGGGAGATGTATTGGCAGTCATGTTGCCAAGTTTTATTAGGCAAGGTAAGCCAATTCAGCGGTTGACAAGACACTGGCGACTGTTGCCAGAAGTTTTGATGCGTATTGATAATCAAGGCATACAGGCGTTGGACAATGTCAGTGGCAGGGCTAAAAAACAGCTGAAGCTGATTAATTGGTTGGCACTGCACCAGCACCATGGTACGAGTGAAGAAGTGTTGATGCTAGAAGGTTTTGACCGACAAACGCTAAAAACGTTGCACAAAAAAGCCCTTATTGAACATTTTGAAGAAGAAAAAACCGCCCCTAAGCCTGTGCGACTGCTTAAATTGCCCTTGCCATTAAACGCTGAGCAACAACAAGCGGTGAATGCGGTATTGTCTGTGTATGCCGAAACTCAGCCAACTGACATCACCAATCGTTATCAAGGATTTTTGTTAAATGGCGTGACAGGCTCTGGCAAAACTGAAGTGTATCTACAAATCATGCAGATCGTCTTAGAAGCAGGTCGGCAGGTGTTGATACTGGTGCCAGAGATTGGCTTAACGCCACAAACGCAGGCTCGTTTTGCTGGTCGTTTTTCGGCACGGTTGTGTCTGTTGCATTCAGGATTGTCCGACAGTCAGCGTATGCAAGGGTGGCTGGATTGTCAAAATGGGCAAGCTCAAATCATCATTGGCACACGTTCCACCGTGTTGTATCCTTTTGCCAATTTGGGCATGATTATTGTTGATGAAGCTCATGACAGCTCTTATAAACAACAAGATACCTTGCGATACCACGCTTGTAATGTGGCATTGTATCGTGGGCATCAATTGGGCATTCCTGTTATTTTGGGCAGTGCCACACCAGCACTGGAACACCTTAAACTGGTTGATGATGGCAAATTAACTGAGCTAAAACTGACCAAACGGGCAGGGCAGGCGTTGCCTCCCATGTTTGAGTTGATTGACCTTAGGCGTGGCGCTAAACCTGATAAAAAGCAAGCACACACCGAATATGTCAAACAGCCCTCTTTATTCAATTTTGCTCAAATCAATGATAAAGCGGTGTTTGATAAACCCACTGATGACACAGGGCTTAGCCCCATTACCATCAATCACATCGCTAAGACATTAGATGCTGGTGAGCAAGTATTGGTGTTCCTTAATCGGCGTGGCTATGCGCCCATCTTGCTGTGTGATGCGTGTGGCTGGCAAGCCGATTGCCCTCGCTGTGACACTCACATGACCGTGCATCACCATAAGCTTACTCAGCAAAAAGGACAGCTCAAATGCCATCATTGTGATTGGCAAAGTGCCATGCCATCATCTTGCCCCAGCTGTGGCAGTCGCAATCTGACCGCCCTAGGCATGGGAACAACCCGACTTAGCGATAATTTACATGCCCTATTTGCCAACCCACAAACCAGTAAACGCACCTACCCCATCATTCAAATAGACAGAGACACCACACGGCGTAAAGGCAGTTGGGAGCGGTTATATCAAAAAATCAATGGCGGTGAGCCAGCCATTTTAGTGGGAACTCAGATGCTTGCCAAAGGGCATCACTTTGCCAATGTTACCATGGTGGTGATGCCTGATGCAGATAGGGGGTTTTTATCAGCAGATTTTCGCTCACCTGAGCAGACCGCTCAACTAATCATTCAAGTGGCAGGGCGAGCAGGACGTGGCAACAAATCTGGACGAGTGCTTATCCAGACTCGCCAACCTGATAATCCTTTACTTCTTAAGCTGATGCGTAACGGCTATTCAGCCTTTGCTCGCATGTTATTAACAGAGCGACAACAGCTGGGATTACCACCATACAGTCATGCAGCCTTGATACGCTGTGAAGGCAAATCATTAGCCAGTGTACAAAATGTACTGCAACAAGCCAAATGCTTATTACCTGCCAATAATTTGGCAATTTTAGGCCCTTTTCCTGCCCCAATGGCAAAGAAGAACAACCGCCATCACGCTCAGTTATTGTTGCTGTCGCAACAGCGTCAGACCTTACATCAATTGTTATTAACATGGTGGTTGCAAGTTAAGGATTTATCCGATGCCAAATACATGCGATTAACCCTAGACATTGACCCCATCAGTTGGTAATCAGCAAGGTTTTAGCCAAAATTGTCATCAGCTGTTACAAATATCGGTGGTTTGATGCCATTAAGTTCGTTTACACTGGTTTAACTGTTTGAATAAAGATTCAAACAGTTTTTAAGCCAATTAAAACTTTGAATCAAAAATAGGAATATCATCATGGCGAATATTCAATTAGGCGACATTGCCCCAGACTTTGATGCTGACACCACAGAAGGTCAGATTAACTTTCATGATTGGTCCAAAGGTAAATGGGTGGTGCTGTTTTCGCACCCTGCTGACTTTACCCCCGTTTGTACCACCGAGTTAGGTCGTGCTGCTGCTTTAAAATCGGAATGTGACAAACGTAATGTCAAGCCCATTTGCTTGTCGGTAGATAATGTGGACGATCATAAAAAGTGGGCAAGCGACATAGCTGAAACCCAAGGCACCGCACCCAACTTCCCCATCATCGGTGATGAAAACAAAAAGATTGCTGAATTATATGGCATGATACACCCCAAAGCCAATGCCAACGTTACCGTACGCAGTGTGTTTATCATTGACCCTGAGCATAAAGTCCGTCTGACACTGACTTATCCGCCCAGTGTTGGACGTAACTTTGATGAAATCGTGCGTGTCATTGATGCCCTACAACTGACTGATGACCATCATGTCGCCACACCAGTGGATTGGAAAGATGGTGATGATGTCATCATTCCACCAAGCATTAAAACTGAAGACATCAAAGATACCGACTATCCCAAAGGTTTCACTGAAATCAAGCCTTACTTACGCATCACCCCAGCCCCTAATAAATAACCTTAATCGGGTCAAATAAATAAATGACATGATATGGTCTTCAACAAATACCATGTTTGTTGAAGACCAGTCGTTTTAGCGTAACTGCTTAAGGTCTTCTTCGGTCAGTCGCCAACGCCCCTTTTTCTTACTGCGACTGTGTCCACCACCGCCTGTATTGCCCAACATATTGCCCATCAGCTTATTAACAGAGTGATTAGAATGAGCATGGCAAATGGCACATGCCAGCCCATCAGCGGCATCAGCCTGTGGGGTAATGTCCAAGCTTAAAATTCGACACACCATCGCTTGAATCTGCTCTTTATCAGCTGCCCCATAGCCACAGACGGCTTGTTTGATTTGTCTGGCGGTGTATTCAGATACCTTGAGTTGATTGGACACCAAAGCGGCAATGGCAGCCCCCCGCGCCTGTCCAAGTTTTAAAGCAGAATCAGGATTAGATGCCATGAATACCTGCTCGACGGCAGCGAGAATGGGTTGATGATGATAACGCCCATAATGATGCACAATTCGTTCAATGCCAAAAAAAATCTGTTGTAACCGCTCAGGCATGGCGTCGCTGTCGGTACGTATCGTGCCTGCATCAATGAATGTCAAATTATCACCTATTTGTTGTATCAGCCCATAACCTGTCATTCGAGAACCAGGGTCAATGCCCAAAATCAATGCCATAAACTTATCACCCAGTTGATATTAGGGACATGCCCTAAATAATATCTTGAACCCAAACACCTTCTTAAACCCAAACATCATCTTGAAAAAAACAAGTCTTAATAAACAAGTCTTGATAAACAAGAAAATATGTTGACTTGCATCGTCACAGATTGAATGTCATTATAACAGCCCCCATATGATGGGCGTAAGCGTATTAATTGATTTAATTGATTGATTCACACAAATTCACACAAAAATTAGGACTTAGGATAGAGCATGGGTACAGCGGTAGGCGTTACTTTGGTTTGGTTTATTATTGAAATGTTGATTTGGTATCTGATTGCCCAATTTATCAGCGGTTGGTGGGTATTTGCTTGGTTTGTGGTGGCAGCAATTATTGGCATCATGCTGATGCGTAAAGGCCTGGCGGTGCTAAACCCAATGGCTCAACAAATCAAGTCAGGTGGTATGTTCAACCCTGCCATGCGACCACCTGAGTCCACCATCATGAAGACAGTGGCGATGGCATTGGCAGGGGTGCTGTTTCTCATTCCTGGTCTTATCAGCGATGTGTTGGCGGTCATTGTGCTGTTGCCCCCTGTTCAAAATAAGTTTAAAACCTTTGCCAATAACTATGTACAAAAAAACCAAGAAAAAAAGATGCCAATGATGGCAAAGCAAATGGGGGGCACGGCAGGAGTTCCCAATATGGGCGACTTAAACCAA
>ERZ1023302.55-NODE-55-length-15346-cov-6.716435_pt1 | contig 15346 bp, 8 predicted proteins | sample MGYA00380473_ERZ1023302 | MGnify/ENA primary metagenome ERZ1023302 (study PRJEB33173, sample SAMEA4830380) | metagenome | study: EMG produced TPA metagenomics assembly of the PRJEB25223 data set... | reverse complement strand
CCAACCTGTTTTCATATCGCCATTTGGGTGGTCTAAATAATACCAAGTGGTACCTTCCTGATACCAGCCAGTGGCCATTGCTCCTGAGGAACGGAGGTAGTACCACTTATTACCTAGATATTGCCAACCTGTTTGCATAATACCAGTTGCTGGATCTAGGTAGTACCAAGCTGAAGCATCATTTATCCAACCTGCACGTCTTTCACCACCAATATAGTTTTCTCCATTAATTTCTGTTTTAGCTAGATAATACCAGTTAGACTGATCATAAAGCCAACCTGTCTCTAAAGAATGATTTTGATTAAAGTAATAGTTCGTGTAATAACGCTTCTCTTCTTTATCTTCTGAATTTTCACGTTTTTCCCCATACTTTCTTCCAACACTGTCTTGAGTTTTAATCTCTAATTCTTTCCAACCAACAAACTCTTGTAGCACTCCATTTTTATCAAAGTAGTACCACTCTGACTTTGGAAAACCTTCTAATCTGATACCATTTGGGTAAGGACCAATTGTACTACCTTTAGATGGAAACGGGATATATTGCCAGCCGACAACCATCTCTCCAGATAGAGAATCAAAATAATAGTACTTACCATCAATCACTCGCCAGTAGGTTTCTTTGAGGTCCCCCTTTTTGTAATAGGTTCTACCGTTTTCTTGGACAAACTGCCATCCTTCAGAGTTATCTGCAAATACTGTATTCGTAGCTAGCAAACCAAAGAAAATTACTGTTAGTCCAGCTTGCATAGTTTTTTTCAAAAGCTTCATTTTATATATCCTCCAACATTAAATCCACTCACCAGATGAAGCGAAGTTATAAACTTTACCATCGATAGTTTGACTACCTGTAACCATTGCTCCATTTGAATTGAGATAATACCATTTTCCATTTACTTTTGTCCAACCTATTTTCATATCTCCATTAGAAGGATCTAAATAGTACCAAGTTGAACCATCTTGATACCAACCAGTCTTCATATCACCATTTTTATTATCTAAGTAATACCATTTGCCTCGTACATATTTCCAACCTGTTGCCATTGCTCCTGAGGAACGGAGGTAGTACCACTTATTACCTAGATATTGCCATCCTGTTCGCATAATGCCAGTTTCTGGGTCTAGGTAGTACCATGGAGCAGGTTTGCTTCTATCAATGTCAATAGTAACATGAAAATCTTGAGTCCAACCCTTAGCAACTTCACCAATTGGTAGTGGATTGTAAGAATCATCGCCAAAATTTCCTAGCTTATTTAAATAATACCAATTGCCGTCTTCATAAATCCAGCCTGTCTTTACAGCATAATTATTATCAAAATAATAAGTTCTCTTTTCAGCAGATAGAGGATATTGTTCACCGTATACTTTTCCTGTATTTTCAGACGTTTTTGCCTCTAGTACTTGTTTATCTGTTTGTTCTAGCAAAGCACCATCTTGTCCAAAATAGTACCACTTCTCCTGAAGGCCAATTTCATTAACTGGTTGGTTATCGAATAAATTATCACGATAACCTGTTCCAGGAATTTCTAAGTATTGCCAACCGACAACCATCTCTCCAATATCACCAAAATAGTAAGTTTTACCGTCTATTTTATGCCAATAGATTGCTTTATGATCATCTTTTACATAATATTTTCTATTATCCTTATCAACAAATCGGCCACCTGTGGTATTCGCAAATACCGTATTTGTAGCTAGCAAACCAAAGAAAAAGACTGCTAGTAGAACTTGCATCATTTTTTTCAAAAGTTTCATCTATATATCCTCCTAAAACGATTGTAGCAAAGACCCGACTGCATGTCAATATATAAAAACTCCTCAAAAAAGCAGTTACACAACTGCAACTGCTTTTCTATTCTTGCATGGTGTAACCAACACCACGCACGGTTTTAATGTAGCTTTTTTGGCCTTTAACATCAAGCTTGCTCCGTAGATAGCGGATATAGACATCTACGATATTTGTCTCGGTCGCACTTTCATACTTCCAAACACTTTCCAACAATTGCTCACGAGTCAATACTTTCTTACTTCCCATAAGTGTCGCCAAAAGGTCATACTCACGGCGGGTCAGAGCAATCATCTCTTCACCACGATAAACCGTGTGATGTTCAACATCTATCCTAAGATTGCGGTAGGTCCTTGGAACTTTCATCAGACTGCAGTGTTGATCAATGAAGTCCCGACCTCGGAAGATCGCCGAAATACGCGCTACCAGATTTTCGATAAAGACTGGCTTATAGATGTATGAAACTGCAAAACGCTGAACAACTTCCAGCTCTTCTTGCAAGTCTTCCCAATGATCTAAAATCATGATGACTGAGGCAGGTTTAGTTCGACTCAATTTTTCTGCAAAATCCTGAGCCATCATATCTCCCAGATTAACGTTCAATAACATCAAATCATAGTCTGTCTGAAGAGCCATGGAAAGGGCTTTTTGCCCCTCCTCTACCAGATCAACCCGATACTGCTCTTTCTGGAGTTCCAAACTTAAAAAATGAGCTAGATTTCGTTCTTTCTCAAGTAATAAAATCCGTTTCCCCATGGCTGACCTACTTATTTTTCGTCATACCAAGAGTAGTGGAAGGTTCCTTCTTTGTCTTTACGTTGGTAAGTGTGGGCACCAAAGTAGTCACGTTGTGCTTGGATCAAGTTAGCTGGAAGGTCAGCTGAACGGTAGCTATCAAAGTAAGTAATAGCTGCTGAGAAAGTTGGCACTGGCACACCAGCTTGAACCGCAAGAGCTACGATATCACGCACTGCTTGTTGATACTTAGCAGTAACATCCAAGAAGTATTCATCCAAAAGAAGGTTGGCAAGGTCTGCATCACGGTTGTAAGCATCTGTAATCTTTTGCAAGAAACGAGAACGGATGATACAGCCATCACGCCAGATAGATGCGATATCTGCAAATGGCAAGTTCCAGTTGTTTTCTTTAGAGGCTACACGCAATTGAGCAAATCCTTGTGCGTATGAAATGATTTTTGAGAAGTAAAGGGCTTGACGGATTTTTTCAATCAATTCAGCCTTGTCTCCTTCAAAGTTGAAGGCAGCTGGTTTTGGAAGCACCTTGCTAGCATGTACACGTTCTTCTTTGTAAGTTGAAATGTAGCGTGCAAACACTGACTCAGTAATCAGTGACAATGGTACACCAAGGTCAAGAGATGATTGGCTCGTCCATTTACCAGTTCCCTTGTTACCTGCAGCATCAAGGATGTAGTCTACGATTGGTCCATCTTGGCCTTCATCGTCTTTACGGCTCAAGATATCAGCTGTGATTTCGATCAAGTAGCTATCCAATTCACCCTTGTTCCACTCAGTAAAGATTTCAGCCATATCCTCTGCAGAAAGGCCTAGCAAGTGTTGCATCAAGTCATAGCTTTCTGCGATCAATTGCATATCACCGTACTCGATACCGTTGTGAACCATTTTCACATAGTGACCAGCTCCATCAGGACCGATATAAGTCACACATGGTTTGCCATCTTCTGGTGCTTTAGCTGAGATTTCTTCAAGAACATCCGCAACCAATTCGTAGGCCTCTTTTTGTCCACCAGGCATGATAGAAGGACCTTCAAGGGCACCTTTTTCACCACCAGAAACTCCAGTACCGATAAAGTTGATACCTGAGTTTGCCAATTCTTCATTACGACGGATGGTATCTTTGTAGAAAGTATTTCCACCGTCAATCAAGATATCACCCTTGTCAAGGTGTGGAAGAAGGGCTTGGATAGTAGCATCTGTACCAGGTCCAGCTTGAACCATCAGCATGATACGACGAGGTTTTTCGATTGAGTTTACAAAACTTTCAACGTCATAGCTTGGTACAAAGTTCTTTTCAGGATGGCAAGCAATCACATCTTCCGTTTTTTCTTTACTACGGTTGTAGATAGCAACTGTGTAACCACGTGATTCAATATTAAGGGCAAGGTTACGACCCATTACGGCCATACCTACGACACCAAAGTTAGCTTTTGTCATTTGACACTCCTCTTGTTTCATTTGTTTTATTTTATCATTTTTACTTTTGAAAAGAAAGAATTTTGTAACGACTGCTTAGTAATCCAAGTCATCCGCATGACCAGCGCCATTTCCGACAAAGTAGCCTGTCTTACAGTTAAGGGTAAAGAGATAGGTTCCATCTGGCTTGTAGAGGTTGTAATAACCATTGCCGTTAACGATATTGACACGTTCAAGGATATATTGGTCTCCAGTGATATAGCCACGTGAACGTGAAGTCGCTAGAATTTGTTCCAAGACACCATCCGCAAAATCCCAGGCAGAGTTATTACTATCATCAATAGCAGACTGATTATAGGCAACACGACTGGCACTTCTTTGAACAGCAACCCCTGCACTCGAGAGACCCATATTGACTTCACTGCGACTACTTCTAGTATCATTTGAACTACTTGGTTTTGGCTCACTAGTCGTATTTGAACTTGCTTGACTAGAGCTTGAGCTGCTAGTTTGACTTGAACTTGAGCTAGAAGTACTTGTTTGCTGGCTCTTACCAAGACTGATAGCCTTATCTAGCACTTTATCAAGCTCCGTATTTCCAGTTTTAATATCCGTAAATTTAGCATCCGATTTGGCTTTGGCATTGGTATCCAACACACCATCCACAATAGCTGGTTTCTCAAATTGAGCATTGACATCTTGAATAGCCTTGATTTGCGTTGCTAGACTATCATATTTAGATTTGGCAAGCGTATGTTCACGACTACCTTCTAGTTTATCAAGCAAGGTTTTGAGTTGACTCAGTTTATCAAACTGGCTATTTTTCAAAGCCGTTTTATTGCTATTTGTGTAAAAGGCGTCATAAAGTGTATTAAAATCATCCACATCCGATTGATTGGCTGTAGTTGATTGAGAAGTTTCAATTTCCTTGGTCGAACGAGCCACTTGACGGTAGACATAATAAGCACTGACACAAATAATTACTGATACAAGCGCCAAAACGGTCAAAATAAAGCCTTTTTTACTTTTCTTTTCTGAGTCCTCTTGATCCAGACGAGAAAGGTTTTGCTCCTCTTCCACTTCTTCAGTCATTTCTGTTGGATTTTCATCATCTAGCAATAGAGGATCCAAGCCTTGCTCCTCATCGTCCAGAGGCAAGGGGAGTAAGATGTCTTCAGAAGATGGAACTTCCTCCGAAGAAGCTTCTGACTTCTCTACAGCCTCACGCATCTCTTGAATTAAATCATCCAGACTCTGAGTTTCAACGAACTCCTCTTTTTTGTATTGACGAGTCGCAAACTTATCCGCCTCAATTTCATCTCTGTGTTGCTTAACATACTTGTCCAAAATGGAATCCTCAGGCAAGACTCCTGCTTCCACTTCTTCATTTTTACGAATAGCTTGACCAACTGTTAGCTCTTTTGCTTCATCAAAATCAAATTGCGGTTCTTGACCTTCTTTTTTATGACGATTTCGTCTTTTTTTACTCATGAGTATCCCTTTCTATTTTACCTCTTGCCGTTTGACACGCTGACCAAAATATTGATATAGATCCACTTTCAAGGTTCCGTTGTATAACTTACGCTTCTTATCTGCTTGGCTACCATACTTGCTTTCAAAAGCTTCATCACTAGTCAGGATAAATTTGCTCCAAGTTTTCAGCGGTGCAAATACTTGCCCCATCTCAGCATAGAGCTTGGTCACTCCTGCATCATCTGACAAACGTTCACCATAAGGCGGATTGGAAATGATTACTCCATTGATTTTATCGGAACGTAAATCCTGCACGCGCATCTGCTTAAAAGTAATATCTCCTGCAACACCAGCTACCTGAGCATTGGCCTTAGCAATTTCCACCATGCGAGCATCAATATCACAGCCCATGATATCCAGCTCAAGCTCACGGTCTACTTTTTTAGCCGCTTCTGTGCGCACTTCTTGAATCAAGCGATCGCTGATCCAGTTCCATTCCTCAAATGCAAAAGAACGACGAAGACCTGGCGCCATCTTTCTAGCAATCATAACTGCCTCAATACAGAAAGTCCCCGAACCACAGGTCGGATCAATCAAAGGCTTGTCTGGATACCAGTTAGAAAGTTGTAAAATGGCTGCTGCCATATTTTCCTTGATAGGAGCGCCACCTTTTTCGGTACGATAACCACGTTTAAAGAGGCTAGACCCGGTCGTATCAATCATGACAGTTGCCACATCTTTGAGAATAGAGACCTCAATCTTAAACTCTGGACCATTCTCCATCAGAGGAACCCCTTCTGGGCGAGCATAGTGTTTCTGCAATTTCTTGACAACAGCTTTCTTAGAAATAGCCTGAACACTGGGCTCATTGTGAAGTTTGGACTTAACACATTTAGCTTTTGAAATCGGGAACCGAGCTCCAAGTGGTAAATAATTTTCCCAATCTAAAGCGAAAACTCCCTGAAATAGCTCTTCAAAAGTATTAGCTGGGAACGTTCCTACGATAATTTTGATACGATCTGCTGCCCGAAGCCAAAGGTTGGTTTCGATAATAGCTCTCACGTCTCCTTGAAAACGAACACGTCCATTTTCAACCTGACAATCGTAGCCCAACTCTCGCATTTCACGACCAACGACAGCCTCAAGCCCTGCTGCCACAGTTGCAATTAAATTAAATTCTTTTTTCATGTTACAGTCTTGCAAGACCTTTCTATATGTCCACTTTAAAAAATGAGGTTGAGAAAATTTCTCAGCCCCAACCTATATGCAATTTTCTATAAGCCATGTTTTGTTCCAGAAGTGACTAGGACCACTTCCTTCGATAATCATCTGTCTACCACTAACAGCTCTAACTGATAGCAGTCAGAATACTACGTTCGTTTCCGCGTACTCCATGCCCCGACCAAAATTTGGGTTGCTAGCTTGAGGGGTTTACCGCGTTCCACTCTCTCTGTTTCCAGAAAGACTCCGTCACTGTGGCACTTTCAAGCCTACTCTGGCTTATCCAAGGACTTAGCCATTTCAACTGCCGTAACGATTTCTCGTCCCTAGGCTTATGGTTTCGCCTAGCACAAACACTACAGGCATCACAGCCTGTGCTAGCATGGACTTTCCTCATGAGAAGCAATTCTCCTCACGCGATTATCCAAAAATTGCACATCTCAAATAACTACTTAAAAATCTGAGTTATCTAAAATTTGTTTACCAAAAACTTCTTTTTCCAATCTATTCAGGCGTTTCAAAATATCAAAATTCGTCATAGAACTTGTAATTGCCGCTTCAAGGGGTTCTGCTTGAACTGGTGAAGGTTTCGGTTTACGAGTTAATTCTTCCTTCAAATCCGCAATTTCCTGACGAAGTGACTTGACCAAGGCAGCATAGGTTTCATAGTCCTTGATGACATCGTCTAAAAACTCGTCAACTTCTACTTTATTATAGCCACGGACTTCACGTCCAAACTCTTGTTCAAAAATATCTTTCGCTGAAAAAATAATACTTGCCATGTCTCTCTCCATTCTCGCTTGCTAGTATTATTATATAAAAAAAGGCAAACAAAAATCAAGGTCAAAGCTTCAATTTTCGGAAAAATTTTCAGCAAGTTCATTTAATTGATCAAATGTTAATCTCTTTATAAAATAGTCCTCTTGATTTTTCATCTTTTGGTAAAAATAAGCTAGTTTTGTTTCATTTTCTTCATCATAAAAAAGATAGGAACTAGTCGTGTTTTCCAGCAAAAACTGCTGGTAATCTCTTAACTGCCCCTTGTGTTCATAGCGAGGATAAGCATATTTGACAAAGTCTACCTGCTTAAAGCGACTCAGTTTCATCTGATTGCCTTCATTCCAATTTTCCCCATGGGTTTCAAAAGCAAAAATGGTGGCCAACTGGAAACCGTATTCGGTTTTCATCTCCTGAGCAACCTCTAAAACCCAATATTCAAAACCCAAACTCCCTGTAAACACAAGCCAAGACACCCCATCTGCTGCCATAGCCTCTAAATCTTTACGTATCGCTTTTTTAATCAATTTAAGACGAGGATCCTTATCAGAAAATAAACCCAAATCAAAAGCAGAATAGCCTAAAACCAAAGCTGTAGCCATTTTTAACCCTTTCTGTGCAAATTATGGTATAATAAAGTGATGTTATTGTACCAATAAGGAGAATTATGGTCAACTATCCACATAAAGTTTCATCACAAAAAAGACAAACATCTCTTTCTCAACCCAAAAATTTCGCAAATCGAGGAATGTCTTTTGAAAAGATGATCAATGCTACCAACGACTACTATTTGTCTCAGGGCTTGGCTGTTATACATAAGAAACCAACTCCTATTCAAATCGTACAAGTGGACTATCCACAACGAAGTCGTGCCAAGATTGTTGAAGCCTATTTTCGACAAGCTTCAACGACGGACTATTCTGGCGTTTATAATGGATATTACATCGACTTTGAAGTCAAGGAAACAAAACAAAAACGTGCGATTCCGATGAAAAATTTTCATCCACATCAGATTCAGCATATGGAACAAGTCCTTGCCCAACAAGGAATCTGCTTTGTCCTTCTTCACTTTTCTTCTCAGCAAGAAACCTACTTATTGCCGGCATTCGATTTGATTCGCTTCTATCATCAAGATAAGGGACAAAAATCAATGCCACTTGAATATATTCGAGAATATGGATATGAAATCAAGGCTGGTGCCTTCCCTCAAATTCCTTATCTCAATGTTATCAAAGAACATTTATTAGGTGGTAAAACAAGATGAACAAACCAACGATTCTGCGCCTAATCAAGTATCTGAGCATTAGCTTCTTAAGCTTGGTTATCGCAGCCATTGTCTTAGGCGGAGGAGTTTTTTTCTACTACGTTAGCAAGGCTCCTAGCCTATCCGAGAGTAAACTAGTTGCAACAACTTCTAGTAAAATCTACGACAATAAAAATCAACTCATTGCTGACTTGGGTTCTGAACGCCGCGTCAATGCCCAAGCTAATGATATTCCCACAGATTTGGTTAAAGCAATCGTTTCTATCGAAGACCATCGCTTCTTCGACCACAGGGGGATTGATACCATCCGTATCCTGGGAGCTTTCTTGCGCAATCTGCAAAGCAATTCCCTCCAAGGTGGATCAACTCTCACTCAACAGTTGATTAAGTTGACTTACTTTTCAACTTCGACTTCCGACCAGACTATTTCTCGTAAGGCTCAGGAAGCTTGGTTAGCGATTCAGTTAGAACAAAAAGCAACCAAGCAAGAAATCTTGACCTACTATATAAATAAGGTCTACATGTCTAATGGGAACTATGGAATGCAGACAGCAGCTCAAAACTACTATGGTAAAGACCTCAATAATTTAAGTTTACCTCAGTTAGCCTTGCTGGCTGGAATGCCTCAGGCACCAAACCAATATGACCCCTATTCACATCCAGAAGCAGCCCAAGACCGCCGAAACTTGGTCTTATCTGAAATGAAAAATCAAGGCTACATCTCTGCTGAACAGTATGAGAAAGCAGTCAATACACCAATTACTGATGGACTACAAAGTCTCAAATCAGCAAGTAATTACCCTGCTTACATGGATAATTACCTCAAGGAAGTCATCAATCAAGTGGAAGAAGAAACAGGCTATAACCTGCTCACAACTGGGATGGATGTCTACACAAATGTAGACCAAGAAGCTCAAAAACATCTGTGGGATATTTACAATACAGACGAATACGTTGCCTATCCAGACGATGAATTGCAAGTCGCTTCTACCATTGTTGATGTTTCTAACGGTAAAGTCATTGCCCAGCTAGGAGCACGCCATCAGTCAAGTAATGTTTCCTTCGGAATTAACCAAGCAGTAGAAACAAACCGCGACTGGGGATCAACTATGAAACCGATCACAGACTATGCTCCTGCCTTGGAGTACGGTGTATACGATTCAACTGCTACTATCGTTCACGATGAGCCCTATAACTACCCTGGGACAAATACTCCTGTTTATAACTGGGATAGGGGCTACTTTGGCAACATCACCTTGCAATACGCCCTGCAACAATCGCGAAACGTCCCAGCCGTGGAAACTCTAAACAAGGTCGGACTCAACCGCGCCAAGACTTTCCTAAATGGTCTCGGAATCGACTACCCAAGTATTCACTACTCAAATGCCATTTCAAGTAACACAACCGAATCAGACAAAAAATATGGAGCAAGTAGTGAAAAGATGACTGCTGCTTACGCTGCCTTTGCAAATGGTGGAACTTACTATAAACCAATGTATATCCATAAAGTCGTCTTTAGTGATGGGAGTGAAAAAGAGTTCTCTAATGTCGGAACTCGTGCCATGAAAGAAACGACAGCCTATATGATGACCGACATGATGAAAACAGTCTTGACTTATGGAACTGGACGAAATGCCTATCTTGCTTGGCTCCCTCAGGCTGGTAAAACAGGAACCTCTAACTATACAGACGAGGAAATTGAAAACCACATCAAGACCTCTCAATTTGTAGCACCTGACGAACTATTTGCTGGCTATACGCGTAAATATTCAATGGCTGTATGGACAGGCTATTCTAACCGTCTGACACCACTTGTAGGCAATGGCCTTACGGTCGCTGCCAAAGTTTACCGCTCTATGATGACCTACCTGTCTGAAGGAAGCAATCCAGAGGATTGGAATATACCAGAGGGGCTCTACAGAAATGGAGAATTCGTATTTAAAAATGGTGCTCGTTCTACGTGGAACTCACCTGCTCCACAACAACCCCCATCAACTGAAAGTTCAAGCTCATCATCAGATAGTTCAACTTCACAGTCTAGCTCAACCACTCCAAGCACAAATAATAGTACGACTACCAATCCTAACAATAATACGCAACAATCAAATACAACCCCTGATCAACAAAATCAGAATCCTCAACCAGCACAACCATAACATTTATCACCCAGATTTTTCTGGGTGATTTTGTCATAGCACTATTGTATTTATGTGCTTAACAAAAGCCTGAGAAGATATCTTCTCAGGCTTTTTCTGTACTATAAACCTCATTGGAAAAGATAGAGACTGCTTCCGTAATCTTGTTAAGAGGTTTTACTAAATACTAGTCTTTCTTCGTTTTTACTACAAAGAGAGCAGATAGGGCTAGGCTAACACTTGCTAGGAAGAGGGCTGTGTCAGATTGACTCTCACCTGTTGCTGGCAAGATTTGTTCAGGTGTTTCTGGTCTAGCTATTTCTTGCTTATAATCTGGCGTCTTACCTTGATCGGAAGCTAAAGAGCTAAGTTTAAACTCAGGTTTCTCTACAGTTGGAGCATCTGGTTTCGTAGCAGAATCTTTTAATTGGTTGAGATAATCTGCAAGGTATTCCACCATTCTTTCCGTCAAGAGATGGTTATCCGTCGCATATTTCATGCTTGCCTGAACGCTAGCTACTTCCTCTTGATTGTCTTTGTCTGTTAATTTCTGAGCCTTAGCCAAAGCTGCTTCATAGCCTGACAAGTCAAGAGGTGTTTCTGCTACCTGTGGACGAGTAAAGATGAGTTCCGCTGCAGATTGGTATTTATCGCCACCATCTCCGTAAGTCTTAGTACCTGTAAGGACAATTTTCTTAGCCTTAATTGTCTTACCAAAATCAATGTCTTTTGGCTTATTGTTATCTGGCCAATCAGTTGCAGTAAAGGTATGCTCCTTGCCAGACTCATCTGTCACAACAAGTTTCACATCACGCAAGTTACCATTTGAACCTGACCCACGTGGAACATAACGAAGTCCAGTGATTTCAGTTGGTTCTTTCAAGACCATGGTTGCAGGCTTGCCTACATCTCCTCCGCCCCATGATGTATGCCATAAACTAGATAAGTTTCCATCAAAGGCATTTGCAAGACCTTCTTGAGCCTGAGCAGGAGCTGTAAGACTTGCAAAGTCATCTGCTACCAAAGCCGTTTTCTTCTGAACCAAAGCATTCTTCAAGGCTTCAATCTTGGCAATCTCTGCACGCGCTTCTTCCACACTGATATCATCATCGGCCTGACTGAGGTTAAAGACCGCCTCTTTCAAAGCATCCATAGACTCTTTGGTGTAGTTAGTCATGGCAACCGTTGGCAAGTAGTTCTTCAGAGCATTTTCTGTCAACATCTTACCTGTTAGGGTAATTTCTTCGATTTGAAGATTATCCATCATGAAGTCGTTATAACCACGGAAGTTGGCATTTCCACCAGAATCACCACGAGTATTACTTGCATTGCCAGTTGAGTAGATACCTACCCAAGTATCCCCTGTTTCTGCACCTGTCACAAGGAAGGTTGCCTTCTTGGCTTTCTTAGAATCTGTCCAAGTATTTGGCAATTCATGCATTTCCAAGTTGCTTGCTTGAGTGCCACGACGACCTGACTGGAATTCTCCCTTACCGACTACAAAAGCATAGGTATTGTCTGAACCTGCTTCGTATTCAAAGGTTACACGGTAGGTCTTACCTGCTTCAAAACGGAAGTTTTGCGGAATAGTTTGGTAAACCAAGTTACGACGGCTCACTAGTCCATTTGTCTTGAGTGACCAATTTCCTTCGATAACATCATCGACTTTCTTACCATTCCAACCACGTTGTGTATATGGATCGTGTTTTTCAGACAAGTGAGTGCGGTTATCTTCAACACCTTCAACACCACCCACTACAAATGGGAAGATACCCTGAGCAACATTTTCAAAGTCTTGCTTGAAGGTGCCTTTACCTGTATCATGCTTGTCTCCGTACATGCTTGAATTGTTTTCAAAGGTACGAATTTCATCAAAGTAAGTTGCTTGATCACCAGCTTCACGACTCAATGTCAGAGTAACATTTGAGACGTCCGATCCAGTTGTAAAGAAGGCGTACATGTTTTGGAAGTAACTTGTATCGTCAACTGTAGCATTGTCACGACGTGTATTGTGGGCGTAGGCTTTTACATAGTTGAGGGCGAGAGACTTATTGGTATAAGTAGTCACTTCTTTTTCACCAGTATTCACAGTGATACTTGCCTTGGCATTACTACGGTTATCGACACCGACATAAACGGCATACTTGGTATTTGGTTTCAAGCCAGTTAATTTCTGAGTGAGACTAACTTTTTCTTTGTTTCCTTGAATACGAAGCATATCGTTTGCCCCTTGAGACTTGACAATTTCTGCCTTAGAAGCATCGCCTGAAATGGTCCAATGTTTCAAGGTACCGCTATTAAATCCTTGGTCATAGATGTGCATGCCTTCACTCCATGACATTTCAGGATTGGTTTGTTTCGAACGATAGAGAACGTATGGTTGATTTGCTAGAAGATCTAGGGTAATTTTACCATCTTTTACAGTTAGTTCTTGCTCTTCTGTCTTACCTTGGTCAGTTAGCTTGTAAAGGTAAACCTTGCTCTTTGCCCAATCGCTTGGAAGGGTCCAAGTTGTTGCACCGGCCTGCGTATTGAAGTAGTACATCTTTTCCTTCTCAGTAGAAAGTTTCTTACCATTTGCATCCCAGTTCCAAGGAGTCAAGTAAGCTGAACCATCTTGGATGACACGTCCGTTGAGAGTTACTGTACGTTCACGGTATAGTGGGCTATTGACATCATTTGACTTACGAGTTACAACTACTTTATTATTGTCAGCATCTACCAATTCCACTCGCATTTCTGGAGTCCATTTATAGGTGCTACCGTTATCGGTCATAGTCACCGGTGTACCATTTTCCCATTTACTTACAGTGAAGTGTTGGAAGTACTTAGTCATGACGTCATGGGCAAATAAGTTGGTTACATAGCCATTGTAGTCACTTCTTCCTTGCCAGCCTTCAAAGTCTTTCATGCTGTAGCCACCTAGCAGTGGATAGTTGGCTGCACCACCATAACTTCTGTAGTCCCCAACCCAAGCATCTTTTTGGTGGTTACGGATAAAGCGGGTGATGGCACTGTTGATACCTTTATTGGTGTAGCCACCGTAGGTCAAGTCAGCTGCCCAGTGATGGAAGGTAGAGTCGTACTCACCACCATGGCCCCACTCGATCGCAAAGCGCCAGCCTTGTTTGTTAATTTCTTTAGCAAGAACGTGGGTAGCCCAGGCACCGTTATCACCTGATTGACCATTACCCCAAACGTCCACATAGATAAAGTCGAGACCGTCACCAAGTTTTTTCTTCAAATCTTCCCAACGTGCCAAACGACCATGAGCTAGGTCATAGGCAGCATCAATGTTGATACCTTGATCTAGCCAGTTCCAACCATAGCTATAGCTTCCATCTGGATTCTTACGGAGAATTTTTTCATTGAAGTATTTAGACTCAGGATAAGTTTCTGAAGCGTTAACGTGGATACCTAGATGAGCTCCATATTTCTTAGCCTTCTCAATTAGGGTCTTGAAGTCTTCGACACCACCGATACGCTTACCAATATCAGCATAGTTCAAGTGACCAGAGTCATGACCTTCACTACCATATCCTTTAAGGAGAACACCTTGCCCAAGACCATCTGTGTGGAGATTGATTTTCTTGATACCATCCAAGGTCATAAGGAATGGGTTTTGTGCTTGAGAACCAAAGTTCATCGCGATACGGTAAGCTGTGATATCCTTAACTTTTTCCCAACCTTGAGGGTTGTTCATAATGCTACGATAAGCAATGGCACCATCTTGCCAATCAACTTTCTTGTCTGCATTGGCATCTTCAGTGATAACAACCTTAGCACTTGGAAGTTCCTTCGTGTATTCTGGGAAAACAATGCCCTTATAAGCTTTTTCCCATTGCCATTCAGAGCTGTGGATTCCTACATAGTTGGCATTTCCGACTGTTTCTTTATAAGCTGTCAAACGAGTCCAGTCATTCGAACCACCACCATAGCTGTTTTGAGAGTTACTCCAAACACCAGCAGCAAGCTTATCTGTAGAAACAAATCCATACATGTAACCCTTAGCCAAATCCTTCATTGGATTGGTTACATCGATATGATCATCTCCGCTGACATGCGTATTGTTTGACATGGTTGCCCCATCAAACTTAGCACCAGTTTGATCACTAGAAACAGAGACTAAAGCATTGCCGAGGAAACTAATAGAAGAAAGTAGTTTTCTTTCGTCATCGATCTTTTGACCTGGAGTGACTTGATTGTGGTTGACAATCTTGGTCACATCAAAGTGCAATTGATTGTCCACAACTTGCAAGCGTACTGTCATTTCCGCATTGATTAAGTGAGCATCATCGCGAAGCTTCATCAAGTACTCTGCTGTTGTCTCATTGATTTTCTTATAAGTGACTTCAGGGGTGATTCGGTGGTTATTGATAAAGACTTGGTTGAACTGTTGCACCTGTCCTGGCAAAGTATGTCCATTCAAGGTGTATTCCTTGACACGAGGGAAGGCTTGGTCAATCACTGCTTTGAGGACCTTAGACTGAATCGTGTCATAAGTCACCTTGCTATCATCAAC
>ERZ1023302.54-NODE-54-length-15456-cov-5.404130_pt1 | contig 15456 bp, 14 predicted proteins | sample MGYA00380473_ERZ1023302 | MGnify/ENA primary metagenome ERZ1023302 (study PRJEB33173, sample SAMEA4830380) | metagenome | study: EMG produced TPA metagenomics assembly of the PRJEB25223 data set... | reverse complement strand
ATGCCCCAGTCCAAAGTACAGGCTTGTAGTAAAACTTTGCTATTAGTTGATTATTTATAATTGACACTTAAATAAAAATAATGCTAAATTATACCCATATTTCAAAAAATTAGCCGTTGCTTGTATTCATGAAAAAGTACGCAACCAGCGCTTAGAATTACACCATAAAGTCACGCATAAACTGATTTGCGAAAACCAAGCTACCAGTCATGCAATTGAAGATTTAGGTGTAAAAAATATGGTAAAGAACCATAAAAAGCAGGCATTAGCTGATGTGGCAGGACTTGCTACTGTGTAAAGAGTTCCCTCATGCCGATACCATTCAGCGATGGTGGCATGACGAAAGGTAACAACTCAATCTAAGTTGAAGTTGTTATGGGTCGCAAGAATTCTCACACCTACCGCTAGGTTTGGTGGTGGGAGTATGTCAATTGATATCAACACACCAATATTTGGTTGTAACATACTCTTCAATGCCGTATTTTGAACCCTCACGCCCAAATCCTGATTGTTTGATGCCGCCAAATGGGGCAACTTCAGTAGATAATACGCCTGTGTTTTGGGCAACCATGCCATATTCTAAGCTTTCGGTTACCCGCCATGAGCGTTTTAAATCTTGGGTATAAAAATAAGCTGCCAAGCCATAAATGGTTTTATTGGCGTGGTTCATCACTTGTTCTTCGTCATCAAAAATAAACACAGGCGCAATCGGTCCAAAAATTTCTTCGTGAGCAATGTCCATGTCATCGCTAATATCGGTAATGATTGTTGGCTCAAAGCTTAAATCAGAAGCATGATGTTTTTGTCCACCTGTAACAAGCGTTGCCCCTTTATCAGTCGCATCTTTTAACAGTTTTTGCACTTTATCTAATGCGTCTTGGTTGATGAGTGGTCCAATCTCCACATCTGAGTTCATGCCATTGCCAACGTTAAGTGCCTCAACTTTTTGCTTAAAAAGGCTTAAAAATTGGTTTTTTATTGATGAATGCACGTAAATTCGGTTGGCACACACACACGTTTGTCCAGCGTTGCGATACTTTGACGCAATCAACCCTGTAACAGCATGGTCAAGATTGGCATCTTCAAATACGATAAAAGGGGCATTACCACCCAGCTCCATTGACAGTTTTTTTACCGTCGATGCACACTGAGACATTAATGTTCGACCCACTTCGGTTGAACCTGTAAAGGAGAGTTTTTGAATACGGTCATCTTGGGTGAATACCTCGCCCACAATCGAAGACTTGCCTGTGATGATTTGTAAAACCCCTGCAGGCAGTCCAGCACGTAGGGCAAGTTCTGCTAATGCTAAAGCTGTCAATGGTGTTTCGGTTGCAGGCTTAACAAGCATGGTACAACCTGCTGCCAAAGCAGGAGCAACCTTACGAGTAATCATTGCCGCAGGAAAGTTCCATGGGGTAATCGCTGCACACACACCAATGGGTTGTTTTAAGATGACATAACGCAAATTTTTATCAGTGGCAGGGATAACATCTCCATACACTCGTTTGCCCTCTTCGGCAAACCAACGTATAAAGCTGTTGGCATAGTCTATCTCACCTCGAGATTCACTGATTGGCTTGCCTTGTTCGCTGGTCATGATGGTCGCCAAATCTTCTTTGTGCTGGTCAATCAAATCTGCCCATTTGTTTAATATGTGACTGCGTTCTTTGGCGGTTTTTTTTGCCCACTTGGTTTGAGCTTGATGTGCAAATGCGACTGCTTGAGTGACTTGTTCTTTAGACAGATTAGGAATCGTGCCGATGACTTGACCGTTAAAGGGGTTAATGACATCAGACGTGTCATTGTCATTGTCATTGTCATTGTTACTGGTCTCACTGGCGTTAATCCACTGATTGTTAATAAACGCTTGCTGACGCAGTAAACTTGGGTCTTGTAAAGTAGGCATGGTCATTTCCTTTTATCTTATCTTATCGTTGTCATAAACAGACTGTCAAAATCATCTTTCATGGTTGATGACGCAAATTTTTGATGACGCATCATTTATGATAATGGTAAACCCATCAAATCCATTAATCAATATTTAAGCAAATAACTTGCCAAAGAAACTTGGAATGACCAAATTTGCTTTGACCTTGTAGAGGCGTGCAGTACGCCAGCTGTCCAAAAAATTACCCCCAGTTAGTAGGAGTTTAGATGGTAAAAGTGAATCATACATTTTATATGTTTTTTACTGGCTGTTAATTTGCTATAGTCTTATCTCATCTTATCCCATTTAGTTTGCCATTTATTTAAGTTGCTTATGTCTCACATAAACATGCCCATCTATATGAACCAGCCAACCGAAGAACAGCTCACGGCATTGAACATGGCGATGGATGGCAAGTCATTTAAGATTGTGGCGTATGCTGGGGCTGGTAAGACCACAACCTTAAAGTTGATTGGTGAACGGTTGCGTGGTCGGGGGCTGTATTTGGCGTTTAACAAGGCAATTGCCACAGAAGCTCAAACTAAGTTTCCAGCACATGTGGAGTGTCGTACCTTTCATTCATTGGCATATCGTCATGTGCCACGAGACATCACCGCCAAGCTGTCGTTGCCTCGTTCATCGCTTGACCGTTTGGGCAATGATTTGGGGTTAGAGCGTGTGCAGGTAAGACGTAAAATTGAAGGCAAAAATCAACTGGTTACTTTGTCGCCTGCTCGGTTAGCACGCTTTGTCAGCGATGCGGTCAGCCAATTTTGTAGCACGCACGCCAGTTACCCAGCGTCTCGCCACATTCCTTTGCCCAACTGGATTGCTCAAGATGAAGCCGAACAGCTCAGAGAACGACTATACCCTGCTGTGGAACAACGTTGGCTACAATCGATAGACCCCCGTCATTCTGCTGGTATTGGGCATGACATTTATCTGAAACTGTGGGCATTATCTAAGCCTGTTATCCCTGCCGATTTTTTGTTATTTGATGAAGCTCAAGATGCTGACCCTTTAATGATGGGCATTTTGACTCAGCAGCCCAGCCAAGTCATCTATGTGGGTGATGCTCATCAACAAATATATGAATGGCGTGGGGCGGTTAATGCCATGAAACGCTTACCCTTGCCTCAGTCTTTATTAACCCAGTCGTTTCGTTTTGGTGAGCCGATTGCCCAAATTGCCAATGTGTTTTTAAAAGCATTACAAGAAGAGGTGCCACTTAGGGGCAATCCAAATAAGCAGTCAGAGGTGGTTAAAATACCAAAGCAAGGGCAAAAAGATGCCATACTGTGTCGCACCAATGCCGCTGCCATGGTGCAATTATTGTCTGGACTTAAGCAAGGGTATAAAATAGCCCTACAAGCTGACACTGAACGCATGCTTAAGTTTTGTGAAGCAGCAAATAACCTTAAACAAGGTTATCCTGCTTATGGTGTGCCCGAGCTGGCGTATTTTTATAATTGGCGTGATGTACAAGAATATGCCGAGACCAGCGAGGGTAGCGACATCAAGACTTTGGTTAAATTGGTAGATGACCACGGCACAAACGTGCTCATCAAGGCTGTCAATCGGCTAAGCCAACCTGCCCACGCCGATTATGTCATCTCCACCGCCCATAAAGCCAAGGGGCTTGAATGGTCAAAAGTACAGCTTGATGACGATTTTTATTATGATGTCAGCACACACGGCATCAAAGTTGCTCCAGAAGAGTTGCGACTTTTATATGTAGCGACCACACGGGCACAGCAACATTTGGACATTCACGCCATCAGCGATTTGGTGAATGGATTGCAGGCAAATAAAAAGCTGATATTCACTTAAATGACATTTACCTAAAAAAAACCACGCCATCAGACGTGGTTTTTTTCTCATCAATTCTAACATTCAGTAAATTTTCATAAGCAAGCAAGTTCTCACACGCATTTATTGTTTGTTCTCTGCACGCACCTTATCAATTAAAAAATCCACCACTTGCGGTACTTTCTCGCTTTCTCCTTGTACCACATATTTGCCATGCACCACCACCGCAGGCACGCCTGTGAGGCCATATCGTTGTGAGGCTTCTTGAGTACGAGCAATGCGAGCGTTGACAGCAAATGAGTCATACAATCCAGAGAATTTGCCTTTATCCAGACCTTGAGCGGCATACCAGTTGGTTAAGGACGCTTTGTCAAAAGGACGTTCGTTGCCTTTGTGAATGGCATCAAATAGTTGGATATGGGTTTTGTCTTCATGGCCCATCAGTTGTGCAGCATAAAAACCACGAGCGTTGGTTTCCCATACTGGGTTCATGGCGGCAGGGGTACGGAAAAATGCCACATCAGCAGGCTTGGATTTTAGCCACTTATCCATGTGTGGTTCAAGTGAATAGCAGTGTGGGCAACCATACCAAAAAAACTCACGCACCACCACGTTGTCGCCTTTGATGTTGTCTGGATTGTCTAACACATGGTAATCCGTGCCTTCTTGAAAGGTGGCGGCGTGGGCGGTGATGCCCACCATGCTGATGCCAACAGCCAAGGCGGTGGCGGCGAGATTAAAGGCAAGTTTCATAAATGCTCCTATGTTGTTTTGTGTCTAAATTTTGCATCAAGGTTTGATTTTGACGTTTTGTATTGACATACTCCCACCACCAAACCTAGCGTTTATGGTGGGGGAATCCTTGCGACCCATAACAACCTAATCTTAGATTGAGTTGTTACCTTTCGTCATGCCACTATCGCTGAATAGTATCGGCATGAGGGAACTCTTTACACAGTAGCAAGTCCTGCCACATCAGCTAACGCCTGCTTAGGTCGCTCCGTGCTTACATCTCCACCTAAATCAAAGATTATAGGTGGAGAATTACGCACGATGAGTTAAATTTACAATATGATACCAGTTTAGGATAACCCATTTTGTCCATGATTTGCCGTAAAGAATTGTTGATGCTGCTTTTCTTGTTTGTCTCTGACATTCATTGATTTATTTGTGGTAGAAATTTGCTAGAATGATGACCATGTTCATAACCATTCTTGACAACCATATCAACCAAAATCAACCAAAGTCATCTTCTTGACAACCATTATGATGGAACACACCATGCACGTGTCTGATACCAATGTTAGTACCAATATTAATGCCAATGCTAATGCCAACGTTAATACCAATGTTGACAACAAAACTAATACCAACGTTAACACCAACGCCATGCCCAATGCTCATTCGGTCAATGTTGATGCCACTGAAGTGGGTAAATTTACTCGTCTGGCAGATGAATGGTGGAGTCGACAAGGGGCGTTTGCCACGTTGCATGACATCAATCCGTTGCGGTTAAGCTGGATTGAGGACAAGGTACGACACGTTTTAGGCAGTGGCTTGGCAGGCAAGCGGGTGTTAGATGTTGGTTGTGGGGGTGGCATCTTAGCAGAGTCCATGGCTCGCCGTGGGGCGGTGGTAACAGGGCTGGATTTGGGGGAAGAAAATCTAAAAGCCGCCAGCGTTCATGCTGCCAAAACAGGTTTGACGGACACCCTTGATTATCAACATGTTGCTGTTGAGACACTGGCTCAAAGTCAACCAGAGCAGTTTGACGTGGTAACTTGCATGGAAATGCTTGAGCATGTGCCAGACCCTGCCAGCATTGTGAAAGCATGTTTTGACTTATTAAAACCCAATGGGGTGTGCGTGCTGTCTACCATCAACCGAAACCCAAAAGCCTATCTGTTTGCCATTATTGGGGCAGAATATGTGCTAAGACTGTTGGACAAAGGCACACATGATTATGATAAATTCATTACCCCAGCTGAGCTTGACAGCATGGCAACGCATGCAGGATTTATCCGTCATGATTTGATTGGACTGCATTATAACCCACTGACCAAACGCTATTGGCTGGCACAAAATGTCGATGTCAATTATATGATGGCTGTCAAAAAATTGCCCTGATAAAGATAAAGAAATGACCTTGATAAAAAATCAACAATTTGTTTTGAGTAATCCATGATGAATCAACAATATATCAAAGCTGTGCTATTTGACTTAGATGGCACATTGATTGACACTGCCAATGATTTTATTCGCATCATTCAAGTGATGTGTGCCAAACACAATCACCCATGCCCTACGGATACTGCCATACGAGAGCAGGTGTCTGCAGGAGCAAAGGCAATGGTTAAATTGATGTTTGGCGAAGAATTGGCGAAAGTTGCTGATGACGACCCAAAAATACAGTCCTATCGTCAAGAGTTTTTAGACATTTATGAACAAGACATCTGTGTAGACAGCCAAATGTTTGCAGGGCTAGATGATAAGCTCAAAGAATTAGAAAGACAAGGCACACCTTGGGGCATTGTTACCAATAAGCCCAGATATTTGGCAGAAAAACTGCTTGATGCACTGGGCTTGACTCATCGTTGTGCTGTCTTGGTCTGTCCTGATGACGTTGCCCGCAGTAAACCTGACCCAGAACCCATGTATTTGGCAATGGAAAAACTGGCGATGCCACGTGCCATGGCAGGTTCAATCATCTATGTGGGCGACCACCTTCGTGATATCCAAGCAGGCAATGCTGCTGGTATGATAACGGTTTTGGCGGCATATGGTTATCTGCCACCTGAAGATAAAGACAATCTGCCTGCTTGGCAAGCGGATTTTATCGTCAATACGCCAAAAGAGTTGGTAACGTTACTTGGCTCTAATCGCTTTGATTATTTATGACAGAATTTTTTTGATGGGGGCTTTTAAGAAAAATGACAATAACACATGATGACATTCGCAATTATCAGCCACAATCTCATTGTCTAAAAGGCAAAAATATCCTTGTAACAGGGGCAGGTGATGGCATTGGGCGTGTAGCAGCATTGACTTATGCACGTCATGGCGCAACGGTACTGTTGCTGGGTAAAACCACAAGTAAGTTAGATTGCGTTTACGACGAAATTTAAAATTTTGGTGGAGAGCAACCTGTCATTTTGCCCATGAACTTAGAGGGAGCAAGTCATGCAGAAATGCAACAGCTTGCCAAGCTCATCGGCAATGAAGTGGCACAGTTGCACGGCATTTTGCACAATGCAGGGACATTGGGGGCATTGACCCCATTGGAGATGTATGATGTGATTACCTTTGAACAGGTGATGAAAGTCAATTTCACCGCTCCATTCATGCTGACACAAGCGTTATTTGACTTATTAAAGTCTGCCAACCATGCGTCCGTGGTCTTTACCACAAGCTCTGTGGGGTCTGTGCCAAGGGCATTTTGGGGGGCGTATGCGCTGTCTAAGCAAGGCGTGGAGGGTCTCAGTGATATTTGGACACAAGAGACCAAAAGCACCACCAAACTGCGTTTTAATTGCCTAAATCCGGGGGCCACTCGTACCAACATGCGAGCCCATGCTTATCCGGGTGAAAATCCCATGACTTTAAAAACACCTGAAGAGTTGATGCCTGCTTATGTGTGTTTGATGAGTGATGACAGCATCGACGTCAAGGGTGAGGTGATTGACTTGCAGCCCAAAAAAGTTCAATAATCCGTGGCAAATTTTCATACCCATGTGAGCGTGGGTTTTGTGGTCAGTGGCGTGTTGGCGTTGCTCAGCTTTAAGGCAGGCACAATATCGGACAATGAATTTGCCACCGCCACCTTAATTGGTACGGTTGGCAGCTTGCTGCCTGACATCGATTCGGACAAGTCAACCCCAGCCAAAATGGGGTTTAATCTGCTGTCAATTATGGTGGTGTTTGCGGTATTGAGCCATTGGCGAGAGCAGTTATCGTTTATCGCCATGCTCATCACTTGGGCGGTGGGCTATGTGCTGGTGCGTTATGGGTTATTTTGGGTATTTGGTCGGGTAACGGTGCATCGGGGCATGATTCACTCAGTACCATTTATGGCATTGCTGGGGCTGGCATTGGTTTGCTTAAACTTTTATGGCTTTGCCAATTCGGCATTCATCAGTTGGTTTTATGGCAGCATGCTGTTTTTGGGCAGCCTTGTGCATCTGATTTTAGATGAATTGTACAGTGTCAATCTGTTGGGGCTAAAAATAAAACGCTCTTCAGGCACAGCGATGAAGTTTTATCAATCCAAATACCCATGGCGGTATGCGATTTTATATGCTTTGGTCGCCACATTATGGTTTGTTGCTCCTTCATTTGGTCAATTTTGGGCAACGCTCAGCGATCCAATCAGTTGGCTGTTGATAAAAAAAGCGATGATTTAGTCATCGCCTTTGTGAGTCTATCAAATCAATCACGTTCGGCTATCAATGAATGCTGTCAATCATGAATGCTGTCAAAATGATGACAGATGGCAAAATAAAATGATGTTAATCCCTTGCTAAGGCAAATAACGCCTGCCCATATTCAATTTTATCACCATCATTCGCCAATATATCGGTGATTTGCCCCGAAATATTGGCGGTAACTGGCAACATCTTAACGGTGGATTGGACATAGGCAAGGGTTTGCCCTTTGCTCACGGTATCGCCCACTTTTACCAAAACGGAGGTGACATCATCGGCACGCAGTCGTAAATAGCCCACATGATTGGCAGCAATGATGCGACCTGTGTCCACATCTCGAGTGTTGGCAATCTGCCCACCCAACCCGCCTGATGGTTCGCTATTTGCTTTACTTTTGCTGTTTGACCGCTTGTTTTGAGATTTTTGGGGTGTGCTTGCCAAAAATGGGCTGTTATTTGAATTGTTATTTGAATTGTTATTTGAATTGTTTGAGCGACTTGGCTGAGCCAATGACGTCATTGGCTGCGGTGTGGTCCATTTGTTAATCTGTAAAGACTGTTGTCCATCACTGATGCTCAAGCCTTGAATGGGCGATTGATTCACCAAATTGACAATGTGTTGTACTTGCTGAATGTCGATGTTCATCACACTTCCTTATCTGTTTTACTTACCTTATCAAATTAACCTGTCAAGCCCAAATACTTAGCGATGGTCATGGCGCTTAAGATACTCATGGCAATGGCAATCAACCAACCAAAAAAGGCAATCCATTTGGGGTGCTGATAATCGCCCACAATGTTACTTCGATAAGCGGCAATCAGCACGATGATTAGGGCGATGGGCAATACCAAGCCATTTAATGTACCCACCAACACCAACACCGTGGCAGGCTTACCGATGGTTGAGAACACCAAGGTCGATACAGCAATAAAGCCAATGATAAAATAACGACTGTTATCACGGATGATGGGGTGTAAGTTGGTCATGAATGACACAGATGTGTAGGCACAACCAATCACTGAGGTGATGGAAGCAGCCCAAATGACCATGCCAAAGATGATTTGTCCCACATGACCAAGCACATGGCTAAATGGGGTCAGTGCTGGGTTGCTTGGGTCAAGTTTAACTCCTTGGCTGACCACTCCCAATACCGCTAAAAACAAAAACACACGCACGATGGAGGCGATGATGATGCCTGTTACTGAGCTTTTGGTAACTTCGCTTAAGTTTTCTTGCCCACTGATGCCAGCATCTAACAAACGATGAGCCCCTGAAAAAGTGATGTATCCGCCAACCGTGCCACCAACCAACGTAACAATCGCCATCGCATCTAAGGTATCAGGCACAAAGGTTTTGACCGTTGCTTCTGCCACAGGTGGCTGAGACTGGAACATCACATAAATGACCAACATGATTAAGATAAAGCCCATAAGCTGAGCAAATCTGTCCATAAGTGAGCCAGCTTCTTTGCTCAAAAAGATGGCAACGGCAATCACACCACTAATCAACGCCCCGACAATCGGCGATAAGCCAAACATGGACTCCATGCCAAGCCCCGCCCCACCGATGTTACCGATATTAAACGCCAAGCCACCCATGATGATGAGCAACGACAGCAGATAGCCCACCCCCGGAAAGACCCTGTTGGCAAGCTCTTGAGCCCTTAAGCGAGACACCGCCACCACTCGCCAAACATTGAGTTGTACGCCAATGTCCATGATGATGGACAGCAAAATCACAAAACCAAAACTGGCAAGCAGTGATTCGGTGAAAGTGGCGGTTTGGGTCAAAAATCCTGGCCCAACCGCTGAAGTTGCCATCAAAAATGCCGCCCCTAAAATGGCGGATTTATTAGCGGTATTGAGTTTGTGTGGTTGCATAAACAATCCTTTGTCTGTGTACGTGTGGGATATAAGATATAAAGCTAAATCGCCAACGGCTTGATGGCGATGCCATGCTGTTGCAATGCTTGCTTGATTTGTTTGGCAAAGGCGATGGCGTGTTCGTTATCGCCATGCAAGCAGATGCTGTCAATCTGGGTGCTTAGTGTTTTTCCTGACTCAGTGATGATTTGACCTGCCTGCACCATACCAAGGACTTGTTGTACCGCTTCTTCTTCGTTGGCGATGACGGCGTGTGGCTTGGTTCGAGACACCAACGTGCCTGCATCGGTGTAGCGACGGTCAGCAAAGGCTTCACGAATGACCGCCACACCCAACGACTCGGCAACAGCAATCATCTGACTGCCAGCCAGCCCCATCAGTGCCAGCTCTGGGTTAAAAGCTTTTAGCTGTTTGACCAAAATTTCTGCCAAATGTTCATCACTGGCGGCTTGATTATACAACGCCCCATGTGGCTTGACATAAGCCAGTTTAAGACCGTGCAAGTCACACATGGCTTGCATTGCCCCAAGCTGATAGCTCATCAAAGCGTGATAAGCGTCGGCGTTTAACTGTTGTGCCACTCGACCAAAATTGGCCCTGTCATCTAGGCTTGGGTGTGCCCCCACTTGCACGCCGTGATGTTTGGCAAATTGCAAGGTTTGATGAATGTCAGCAACCGACCCAGCATGCAGTCCACAGCAGATGTTGGCGGAGCTGATGATGCTCATCAGTCGCTCATCTTGACCACACCCTTCGGCAACGTCAGCATTTAAATCAATGGACAGTGTGGGTGTTTTGGGGTTGGCATGGCTTGTGGTATCAGTTGGCATTGGCATATCTCCGAATTCTATCAATATAAAGCAGTCGCTGATTGCGAGCAATGATAGCATCACCCAGCGATACCACAGCAAACCGACACGTCTGCCCAAAACGGGTCTGAGCAAGCAACCCCAAATCTGCTTCAATCACTGAGGCAATTTTAGGGTAGCCCCCTGTGGTTTGAGCGTCTGCCATCAACACAATTGGCTGACCATTGGGCGGTACTTGTATCATGCCCACATCAACTCCATGTGAGGGCATTTGTAGTTCTGACTTGAGCGTTAGGGCATGATTGCCCTCTAGGCGATAGCCCATACGACTGCTTGATGGCAACAGCTTGTAGGCTTGGCTTTCCAACTGCTGATGGGCGTTGGCGGTAAAAGCATCGTATTCACTGTTTTTACTGATGCGGATTGTGTCTTGAGCAGGCAGACTGGCAATGCCAATGGTGGCAAGCTCAAACTGATCGGTCAGCTCAAAATCATCTCCTGCCTGTAGCAACCGTCCTTGATAACCACCAAATCCTGCTTGAATGTCGGTACTGGCAGACCCCAGAACCGACTGCATGTTTAAACCACCTTGTATGCACAGATAACCATGCAAACCTGTAACTGCCCTTTTAAGCTCCAGCGTTTGCCCTGCGTGGGCTTGCACACGCCAATAATTACGAATTTGCTCACCGTCCAGATAGGCTTCATATTGGGCCCCTGTCAGACAAAAGCTCACCTGACAATCAAAGCTTAAGGTTACCACCGCCATGGTCAGTTCAATGGCTGGGGTGTTGGTTGGGTTTTTGAGTAAGGCGTTACCTGCCATCAGTGACCAAGCGTCCATTGCCCCATTACGACGGATTCCTTGACTGCGATGACCGATTCGCCCCAAATCTTGTACACTACAGATACCTGTCAGTTTGTCTATTCTCATGCTATTATCCTTTAATTGGCTATCCTTTAATTGGCAGTCGTTTGGTCAAAAACTCCTTTAATTGACACGCCCTTCATCAATAATTTGAGTCGCCACAAACTGTAAACGGTCACCTGCTTGTAAGCGAGTGGGAGGGGTGGCATGAATGTCAAATAATTTGTCATCGGTACGACCCAACAGTTGCCAGCCCCCAGGTGAAGCAAAAGGATAGACCCCTGTTTGTTGCCCACCGATACCAACCGACCCTGCTGGCACTTTGGTGCGAGGGTTGGCGTGCCTTGGTAAATGTAAGTATTCAGGCAGACCGCCCAAATACGGAAAACCAGGTTGAAAGCCCATAAAATACACGGTATAAATTGGCTTTGTGTGGGCTTCGACCAGCTCGGCTGGGGTCATGCCTAAATATTTGGCACTGTCCACCAAATCAGGACCTGCCTCACCGCCATAGATGACAGGGATTTTAATGATGTCTTTGGTGTCTTTGCACTCATCACCGCCCAAAAACTCACTGAGGTCTAAGGCATTGAGTTTTTTTTGTAGTTGTTGTAGCTCAAGCAAGCTTAACGAGTGGGTATAGACAGTTAGGGCGTTCATGCCTGGCACAACTTCCAACACACCTTGCATGGCTTCAATATGCGGTTGCAATGCCCAGCAAGCTTGTTGGTTAACTAAGTTGGCGGCTTGTCCTGCTTGCTTTTTGTCCAATGGGTCAATAAAAAAGCCAATCAAACAATGGGCATTGCTGATTTTAAAATGAAGCTTGGCTTTCGCTGATGCTTTGCTGACAGGTTTGCTTGGTGGTTTGGTGAGTGATTTGGGTTGTAAGCTGTCTTGCGGTGGCGTTTTTATGGTGTCTTTTTGAATCTGTGCCATGATGAATGTTCCCTATCGTGCGTGTGGCTGTCATTTGGCTGTCGTGTGGCTGTCATTTGGCTGTCGTGTGGTTGTCATGATTTTCTAACCAATGGCTAAGATAGTGGATACTTGTGCCACCTTGCCCAAAATTTTCATCAGCAAACAACGCTTGATGCAACGCCTTGTTGTGTTGAATGCCATCAATGGACAGCTCATTTAGAGCAGCCTGCATTTTTTTGATGGCGGCATCACGGCTGTGGTCATGAACGCACAGTTTGCCTATTAAGCTGTCATAACTGGTGGGAATGCGATAGCCTGCATACAGATGTGTGTCCATACGCACCCCAAAACCTGCTGGAAAATGGCACGCACTCACCACCCCAGGGCTGGGCAATGACGTGAACGGATGCTCAGCGTTAATGCGACATTCAAAGGCATGTCCTATTAGCTCAATGTCAGACTGCTGATAACTGAGTACTTCGCCTGTCCCCACTCGGATTTGCTCACGCACAATGTCGATGCCTGTAATCAGCTCAGTGATGGGATGCTCAACCTGAATGCGTGTGTTGACTTCGATAAAGAAAAATTCACCATCTTCATATAAAAACTCAAACGTGCCTGCCCCAACATACCCCATCTGCTGGCAGGCAGTAACACACGCTTGCCCAATCTGCTCTCGTTGCTCTTTGGTGATGTCAGGAGCAGGCGCTTCTTCAATGACTTTTTGGTGGCGACGTTGCATGGAGCAGTCTCGCTCACCCAAATGAATGGCGTTGCCAAAACGGTCAGCCAACACTTGAATTTCGATGTGGCGAGGCTTTTTTAGGTAGCGTTCAAGGTATACCACAGGATTGCCAAAGGCAGTGTTGGCCTCGTTTTTGGTCATGGTTACCGCAGACAGCAGTTTGGCTCTGTCTTCAACCACTCTCATGCCCCGACCACCGCCACCACCAGCGGCTTTGATGATGACTGGATACCCCACTTGGTCAGCGATGCGTTCGATTTCGTCATCGTCATCGGGCAACGCCCCTTTTGACCCTGGTACCACAGGCACACCAGCGGCAATCATGGTCTGCTTAGCAGCGACTTTATCACCCATTTTGCGAATGCAGTCTGATGGTGGTCCGATGAATATCAGCCCTGCCCGTTCTACCCGCTCGGCAAAGTCAGCATTTTCGGACAAAAAGCCATAACCAGGATGAATCGCCCCAGCCCCTGTGATTTCAGCAGCAGCAATGATGGCATCATGATTAAGGTAGCTGGCACTCGCCTTGGCAGGTCCGATGCACACGCTTTCATCAGCAAGTTTGACAGGCAAAGAATCACGGTCAGCGTCAGAATGCACCACCACCGATTGGATACCCATTTGTTGGCAAGCTCGGACAATGCGTAAGGCAATCTCACCCCGATTGGCAATCAATATTTTGTTAAACATCGCTATACCCCTGTTGGCTGTAGTTCAAAGAGCGTCTGCCCATATTCGACCATATCGCCGTCATTGACGGTGATGTGTTGGATTTTGCCTGCTTGCTCAGCTTTGACTTCGTGTAATATTTTCATGGCTTCAACAATGCACAAGGTGTCGCCCACTACCACATCATCGCCTTCGTTGACAAAAGGGGGTGTGTCAGGTTCGGCACTGCGATAAAACGTACCAACCATGGGCGAAGTGACGGTGATGATATTGGCAACATCAGCACTGGAGACGGTAGGGTTTGATGTGCTTGGATTTGACGCATTTGGATTTAAATTGTCTGAGCAAGAGACATCAGAAGCAGACATGTGTGAAGCAGACACAGTAGGGGCGGTCGCATCTAAAGATGATGGGGTGTGGGCTTGATGGTGTTGGGGCGCCACCAAACTTGATGCGGTGTTAAAGGCGGGCAGTAACGTAAATATGGGCGACTGACAGATGATGCTGATGCGTTGGTCGCCATCGCTTATCTCAAGCTGTCCAATGTTGGCATTCTCAGCAATGGCGATGAGTTGCTTAAGTTGGGTTAAGTCAATGTCCATATTGGTGTCCTAATCGTCATGGTAATGTGGTGATGTGGATGATGGTGATTTTTCTGCACTATAGCATGTTGCTCATATAATTGTATAGACAAGCTGGCAAAGATTGCTTGGCAAAGATGGCATCGATTGTACCAATATGACCCATCATGACCCATCACAATGACCCATCACACGCTTGCTCCCACTTGCCTGGCTAAAGTAATGCCATCATCAATGCTTAGGTATGTTTTTTTGCTGGGTAGGTCTTGGTAAACCATGCGTCCTTGTCGGAAGATAAGGCACTCATTAACCGCAAGCTGTTGCCATTGTTCATTGTTGGTTAATGGTATGGTGGTGATGATGGTAACGCAATCGGTGGCTGATGTGACGTCTTTAAAGTTAATGGACAAATCATCATCAGCAAGTCTGGCTTCACCAAAGGGCGCTTTGCGTGTCAAATAAAACAACAAACTGCCTGCATAAGCCAAATGCCAATCACCGTTAGAGATTAGGCAGTTAAATAATCCACCAGCGGATAGGTAGCGACATTGGGCAATGAGAAAGGCAAATAATCTGGTGTCGTCAGGGCGGTGTTTAAAGGTGGACTTTAGCCGATTGAGTAGGTAGCAAAATACCAGCTCTGAATCGGTATCCCCAACAGGCTGGTAGTATTGGGCGTTACCGTTCGCATTGAGTCGATGCAGGCGGTTGATGAAGTCGGCGCTCATCTGCCCATTATGGGCAAATGCCCATTGCTCTCCCCAGACTTCTCGCACAAAAGGATGAATATTGGCAAGTCCATGACCCCCTGTGGTTGCCT